>OJOS01000172.1_pt1 | contig 48131 bp, 33 predicted proteins | sample 1598271 | NCBI WGS metagenome assembly OJOS01 (sample SAMN03922451, study PRJEB24848) | human gut metagenome | isolation source: stool sample | host: Homo sapiens | place: Germany | collected 2009-11
TGGCTAGGCTATACGCTTAAAAGAAAGCTTGCCAACCCGGAAAATCCGCTGACCCTAATGAATTCAATTATTTTTGTCCGACTTTTGTCCGACTGTTTTAAAAGTAAAGAGGATAAAAGATTGTGATTCAATCATTTATCCTCTTTTTAGTTGCGGAGGCCTGACTCGAACAGACGACCTTTGGGTTATGAGCCCAACGAGCTACCAACTGCTCCACTCCGCGATGTTGTGTTTTGATTACGGGTGCAAAGGTACGGCTTTTTTTCTAATCTCCAAATTATTTCTGCATCTTTTTCTCAAATAAAATAATCTTTTTATCTAATGTGTTGATATATAGAGTGTATGTAATATGTTAATTAACATTTACTTTAAGATTATACTTTATTTGTTTGTGTGGTACAAAGAAAAAATGTAATTTTGCTCACATATATATGTAATGTGCAATTGAACTTATATGGCAGTATCAAAGACTAGGGCTAAATTGGTAGACGTCGCCCGTCAGCTTTTTGCGAAGAATGGGGTGGATGATACGACAATGAATGATATAGCGGTGGCTTCCAAGAAAGGAAGACGCACGCTCTATACGTATTTCAAGAGCAAAGAAGACATTTATATGGCAGTGGTGGAGTCGGAGTTAGAGATGCTGTCGGGCGCTATGGAGAAAGTGGCTGAACAGGATATCGCTCCTGATACGAAAATACTGCGGCTGATAGAAACACATCTGGACTCTATCAAGATGGTGGTGTTCAGGAACGGAACTTTGCGTGCCGGTTTTTTCCGTGATATATGGAGAGTGGAGGCAGTGCGGAAGAATTTTGACCGAACGGAAACAAAGCTGTTCAGGCAGGTGTTGACGGAAGGAAAGGAAAAGGGAATCTTTGATATAGACAATGTGAATATCGTGGCGGATATTGTGCACTATTGCGTGAAAGGAATTGAAGCGCCTTATATACGTGGTCAGATAGGTGAGGAGCTGGACGATGAAACAGGATGGGCATACGTGGCAAAAATTGTGTATGGCGCATTGGGACGTAAAGAACAGAATAAGGAATAAAATTAACTTTATAATTATAAAATCAAAAATTATGGGATTATTAACAGGAAAGACTGCGATTGTGACAGGTGCCGCTCGTGGTATTGGTAAGGCGATTGCATTGAAGTTTGCTGCCGAAGGAGCAAATATCGCTTTTACAGACTTGGTAATTGATGAAAACGGTCAGAATACAGAAAAAGAAATTGCTGCGTTGGGTGTAAAGGTGAAAGGTTATGCTTCTAATGCTGCGAATTTTGAGGATACTGAGAAAGTGGTTAATCAGATTAAGGATGATTTTGGTTCTGTTGATATTCTGGTAAACAATGCAGGGATCACGAAAGATGGCTTGATGATGCGTATGAGTGAGGCACAGTGGGATGCGGTAATCGCTGTGAACTTGAAGTCTGCCTTTAACTTTATCCACGCATGCACTCCTATCATGATGCGTCAGAAGAGTGGGAGCATTATTAACATGGCTTCTGTAGTGGGTGTTCACGGAAATGCCGGTCAATGTAACTATTCTGCTTCAAAAGCCGGTATGATCGGTTTGGCTAAATCCATCGCTCAGGAATTGGGTTCTCGCGGTATCCGTGCCAATGCCATCGCTCCGGGATTCATCATTACGGATATGACAGCCAAATTGTCTGACGAAGTAAAAGCTGAGTGGGCTAAGAAGATTCCTTTGCGTCGTGGAGGTACTCCTGAAGATGTGGCGGATGTGGCTACTTTCTTGGCTTCTGATATGTCTTCGTATGTATCAGGACAGGTTATCCAGGTTGACGGCGGTATGAACATGTAATATGATAGTTGTTTACGAGGATAATCATATTATTGTAGTCAATAAGACTTCTTCTGAAATCGTTCAGGGAGACAAGACTGGTGATACTCCTTTGTCGGAGATGGTGAAACAATACCTGAAAGAGAAATATAATAAGCCGGGCAATGTTTTCATTGGGGTGACCCACCGCTTGGATCGTCCCGTCAGCGGATTGGTGGTGTTTGCCAAAACGAGCAAGGCATTGCCCAGACTGAATGAGATGTTCCGTAATGGTGAGGTGAAAAAGACCTATTGGGCGATAGTGAAAGAGTGCCCCAAGGAAACGGAGGGTGAGCTGGTACACTATCTGGTACGTAACGAGAAACAGAATAAGTCTTATGCATACGATAAGGAAGTAAAAAATTCCAAGAAAGCTGTACTGCATTATAAGCTTATCGGCCATTCTCAGAATTATTATTTATTGGAGGTGGATCTGAAAACCGGAAGGCATCATCAGATTCGTTGCCAGTTGGCCAAGATGGGATGTCCCATTAAAGGTGATTTGAAATATGGCTTTCCACGTTCCAATCCGGATGGCAGTATTTGCCTGCATGCTCGGACGGTACAGTTCGTTCACCCTGTGTCGAAGGAAATGATCCAGTTGACTGCACCGGTACCCGAAGGTAATTTGTGGAACGGCTTTGAGATGGATTAAAGATAGAAAACAAAAAGGGAATGCTTCACAGCATTCCCTTTTCTTACTTTTAGGCATCTTTCATTTACTTCAAAACTTCTCCGCTTTCGCTGAAAAGTACAGTGCTTTCAGTTCCCTCTTCATCAGTTAAAACAACCTTGTAAGTTTTAGTTCCATCTTCGTTCGCTTCTACGGCAGCTTCTTTGATAGTAGATTCTGCATAGTTCTTTGTGATAGCTTCCTGCACGGCAGCCGGAAGGTCTTTCACTTCAATAGGGGTAAAATCATTTATCATAGTTACGGTCACAGAGTCCACCATAAAGTTGTCGGCGAATGCTGCTGATGTTCCTAATCCCATTACCAATGCTGCTGCAACAAATAACTTTTTCATAATTGTAGGTTTTTACTGTTAATACTATGTTGTTTAGTTTTCTCTGATAACAGAAAAACAATATCTGTGCCAGAAAACGGGATTATTCTTTAAGATGTTGATATTTAGTAAATTGTCTTCGATTGGGATGAAAGGAAGATGGGAATAAGTGTGGAATATGGGGAATATCTTGTGGAATTATTCCACATGGCCGATGGGGGAATGGGGTATATACTGTAAGGTTGTGCCCTACTGGAACAGCAGGGGTAACAGCCTTACGGTACAGTAGATTCTTGTTGGTAAAGTTATTGAATATCGTACAGCTTCAATTTGTTATATAAAGTCTTCCGGTCTATGCCTAATAAGATGGCGGCTTTACTTTTATTATTTCCTGTCTGCTTCAATGCCTCAAGGATACGTTTCTTTTCTGCCGCTTCATCATGCAGGCTGAATGTCTGCGGACCGGCGGACCTTATAGGTTCCTGCAGCTCATAACCTAATTCGGCAAGGGTGATGAAGTTGCTCTGTGCCAATAGGGTGGCACGTTTTACTATATTTTTCAATTGCCGGAGGTTTCCGGGCCATGAATACGTTTGTAAAGCTTGGCTGGCAGCGGTATCAAACCCTATCAGCTGGCGGTCCAGTTCCCTGTTTGCCTGATCCAAAAAGAAATTGGCGAATAGCAGGATATCTTCTTGCCGCTCTTTTAATGCCGGCATACGAAGGGTGAATTCATTGATGCGGTGGTAAAGATCTTCGCGGAAGTTTCCTTTTTCAATGGCCTGTTGCAGGTTCTCATTGGTAGCGCTGACCAGTCGCACGTCTACCTCTATTTCTTTATTGGAGCCGACCGGACGGATACGTCTTTCCTGCAAGGCACGGAGCAACTGTATCTGTACTTCATAACTTAAGTTGCCTATTTCATCCAGAAACAAAGTACCTCCGTTGGCTTCTACGAATGCTCCTGTTTTGTCGTTTAACGCCCCTGTGAAGGAGCCTTTGACATGACCGAAAAATTCGGAAGCTGCCAGCTCTTTGGGGATAGAACCGCAGTCTATGGCAATGAATGGCTTGTCGGCCCGTTTGCTTAGCTGATGAATACGGTGCGCCACATACTCTTTACCTGTTCCGCTAGCACCGTTTATCAGCACGGACATGGGGGTGGGGGCTACCAGACCTACATAATTGTAGAGTTGGCGCGCTGCCTCGCTTTCCCCCTCCAGAAAATTAGAGGGAGGAACGGTTGCACTGTGGGGAACGGCTTTGTTCTTAGATGCTTTGGGCGCGACTGTGTTCTTTTCTATTCCTACCGGTGTGGGTAAAGCTTTGTTTTGCAATGCCTCATTAATTTTCTTCAGCAACTCATCCGGTTGTATCGGCTTTGAAATGTAATCACTGGCTCCATGTTTTATAGCCTGTACAGCGCTTTGGATGTCAGCATAGCCTGTCATGATGATGAGTGGGATGTTATATTTCTGTTCTTTCATCCATGAAAGCAAGAAGATACCATCTTGATCAGGCAGGCGCAGATCAGACAAAACAAGATCGTATGGTTGTGCATCCAGTTGTTTGCGTGCGCGCGCATTACTGCTTGCTGTATCAACCGAAAATCCTTTTTTACCCAGCCAAGTTTTCAACATGGTGGCAAAAGTCAAGTCATCTTCTACTATCAGAATGGAATGTGGCATCTTTATGTGGTTTTTATTCGTGCAAAAATAAGCTTTTTTCACGGTGTACCGAAACACGGACTCTATTTCTAATACCTTTTAACTTAACAGGGCTTAATTCTTCATGCTTTATTCGGTATTTCGATCTGCTTTTTTGCTTCGTCAATTACTTTTTCTATTTCTTCTATTATAAAGTTTGTTTTCTCTATCGCTTCTTCACCGATTTCGGTTGTCCCTCGTCTTTGTTCCATCCATGTCAGTGCAGGAATGCAACGGGTAGCTCCCAGCATGGTGAACAGTGGTAACAGTTTATGAGCTATTGCCGTGATGTCTTCCATATTCTTTTTCGCCAATGCTTCTTCCATACACTCTCGGTTCTTTTTTGTTTCGCTGATGAAGGTACGGAGTATTTCTGCGGCTGCTTCCGGATCATCTTCCGAGAAGGCGGTCAGGGCGGAGAAATCCAACGTTTCTTGTTGGGGATGATTTTCTTTGGCCGGTGCTATATGGGGAGTCGGATTTCCTGTGGCGGGTACATCCTTTCCTGTGACCTGGAAGATGGCTGTAAACAATTCGTTTATGGTGAAAGGTTTGTGCAGGCAACCGGCAAAGCCATGTGAACAGAAATAATTTTCGTCCATATCGCTACGGGCGGTCAGGGCGATCACCGGCAGGGTTTGCACCCATGATGTGTCCAGCGTGCGGATGGCTTTCAATAAGTCGAATCCGTTCATGGCAGGCATTTGTATGTCCGTGAGTAAGACGTCGAAGCGCTTTTCTTTCAATTGGTTGAGGAGCTCTTCGGGATGATGGCAGCAGGTCACAGTCACTCCGGGGCGTTCCAGCATGGCGGTGGTAAGCTGTAACTGTATGCGGTCGTCGTCAATTAAAATCAGGTGAATCGGCTCACTGTCTTCGCGTGGAGTGTCTGTTTGCCGGATCCCGGTTGCGTCAGGGGAAGCAGGAGTATGTTCTGCTCCCGGTCCGGAAAGATTTTCATCCGGATGGGAAGGACCCTCAGGCAAAGGCAGATATACATGGAAGCAGCTGCCTTTGTCTTGTTCGCTTTCTATCTTGATATCCCCTTCGAGCAGAAGCACCAGTTTACGGGTGATGGCCAGTCCCAAGCCGAATCCTTCTTGTCCTTGTGCATTATGGAGCCGGGTGAATTCCTGAAAGATACGTTGTTGCTCTTCTTGGCTGATACCGCATCCTGTGTCACTGATACTGAAATGCAATTGGCCGTTTTCCAATGCTGCCCGCAGGGTGATGCCTCCTTCTTTAGTGAATTTCAGTGCATTGGATAGCAGATTCTCCGCTATTTGGCGGATACGGAACGGGTCTCCTATGTATACGCGGTTCAATGATTCGTTGCAATGATAGTTCAGTTCCAGCTGTTTGGAGTCTGCCATCGGTTTGAAGCTAATATAAATGGTGTCGAACAGTTGGTGGGGGTTGAACGATACCTGGTTGACGTCCATTTTATGTGCATCCAGCCGGTGGTAATCCAGCAGGGATTTGACCAGGCTGAGCAGGTGATTGGCTGAACTCTGCATATTGTTCAGATAGAAACGCTGGCGTTCTTCGGTAGTGATCCGCTCCAGCAGGTCGGTATAGCCCAAGATGGAACCCACGGGAGCTTTGATATCGTGGGTGATGGTCAGCATTAGTTTTTCACGGGCCGCCAGTAAGTCTTCGGCGCGGCGTTTGGCTTTTTCCAGTTCTCGGCGGTAGTGGTTGCTGCGAGTGATGTCTCTCCATATCAGGACCAGAAAGAAAATAGCCAGAACCACAGCGACAATGGCGATTCCCGCCACTGTGCGGATAGAGCTTTGGCGAATATATTCCTCTTGTATATGTTTGTTTTGGGCCAAAGCTTGCTCTTCTTCCTCTATAGTACTTAATAGCTGATTGACTTTCTGACTTAGTTTCAAGCCGCTGAGGCGCAGGGACTGGGTGCGGCGATTGACCATTTCCATACGTTCTTGTTGGGTATCGGTTACTCGGCTCTGTATGTTTTTCAACATGGTGACCACAGTATCTGCCGGACTGTATGCCTCGGTCAGCGTATCGGTATATTCTTCCTGAATCACATTGTTGACCTGTGTGGAATCTGCTTTTCCGGGCGAGAACACTTCTCCCAAACGTTTGAAGAAGCTTTTGGGCTTTTTACGAATAATATAAGAATTGGTGTGTGTGATTACTTTTTTTCGTACATGGGGAAGGCTGAGCAAGGAATCTTGCTGGGCGATCAGTTCGTCTATATGCTGTTTGTAAAGTATATCTGTCCCACCGTCCTGAATTGCTTTCAGCAGGTTGCGCATATTCCGTTCTTTATCCATGAAAAGCATTCCTACGGTATCCAGTCGCGCCAGTTGTATGCTGTCTGTCAGCAACGTGCGTAGGGAGTCAAGTGCCGTGGTGGCTTGTTTCATGGCTCGTTGGTATCGGTAGTATTGTTCTATTTGTCCCGTACTGAGCGATTGTCCGATGACTTCCGCCTGATAGAGCTGGCTGATAATTTGGTTGGTGACATGGCGCCGTTGGCTCAGGATGGCTTCATCATCACCGGTTCCGGACAGTGACTTCATTTCTTGATAGATATATCCGATAGATATAAAGAGCAGTGCAGTCAGCAGAATATAGCCGAATGCAACTTTCAGCTTGGTGGAACGGTTGGGCAGGCTCATGGTGGTTTTATTTTTATTTCGTATCACGGTTAAAGCGCAGGTAATAGAGTATTCCGGCTGTAGTCAGTCCGAAAGGAAATGCCATCCATATTCCTATGATTCCCCAATCCATGATGAAACCGAAAAAATAGCCGGCCGGCAGGGAGATAAGGAAATAGGCGATGAATGCGATATACATCATGGGTTTCACATCTGCGATTCCACGAAGGGCATTGGCGAAATTTATCTGTAATCCATCACCAAACTGGTAGATGATGAACGGAATGATAAGTTGTGCTACCATTACGCTGACCGCCGGACTGTCGCTGAACCATCCTCCCAGTTCGTTACGCAGCAGGAAGATGGGCAGGGCGCCTATCAGTGCGATGAGCAGCATGATATGGAATCCGGCGTATGCAGAGCGCCTGACGTTCATCCGGTCATTCTGTCCGCGGAAGTTGCTAACCCGCACGGCAACGGCTGCTCCCATGCCATAATACATCATAAAGCAGATTTGGGAAATGGCGAGCATCACTTGGTGGGCCGCCAGAGCAGTAGTCCCGATCCATCCCACCATAATGGCACTGAGACTGAACGAAGCAGTTTCCATTCCCATCTGCATGGCAATGGGCCATCCCAGTTTGTTCAGGTGCAGGAAGTCTGCCCGGTTGAGCGTATTGTGTAGAAAGCCTTCTTTATAAATATGATAACGTCGGGTACAGAAAAAAATGACGGCGAACACGATCACCATCATGATACGGGAGGCCAATGTGGAAATTCCCGCTCCCAGCAATCCCATTTCGGGCATTCCCAGTTTACCGTAAATCAGAATGTAGTTGCCGATAATGTTCATTACATTTCCTGTCAATAAGATCCACATGGAAACGCGGGTATCGGTTATGCCGTCGGCAAATTGCTTGAAACCGTTGAAAAGCAGTACAAACAACAAGGATATCAGCAAAACGATGAAGTAGGGACGCATTAAAGGCAGCAGTTCTTCGGGTTGCCCCAGTCGGTGGATATTCAGATAAAGTATCCACATGATGAGTGTGAGCAATACGGTCAGCAGTGTGTTGGCAAACAGGCTGTTCTTCAGCATTCGTCCCACTACATGGGTTTCTCCCCGTCCGAACAGACTCCCTACGATAGGAGTCAGCCCGTATGAGAATCCGGTAGCGAAAATAATGGCCAAAGTAAACATATTGTTGACAAAACTGGCGGCGGCTAATTCATTCGTGCTGTGATGGCCTATCATCAATGTATCGGCAAAACCCAAAATGATGACACCTATCTGGCCGATAACGATAGGGATACCTAAAGTGAAAAGTGCTTTGTAATGTTGCATGGTTAATAAATTGCTAATGTGCCAATATGCTAATTTGCCAACTGGCTGTGCTGTGTTCCGCATGGCGCAGCCAGTTGGCAAATTAGCATATTATCAGGTCGGCAAATTACTTTTATAGTAGAGTGTGGAACAATTTTCTCGCACAAATGTTTTTTGTGCAGCTTCTTTTATCTGGCCGGCAGTGACCGAGCGATATTTGTTTACTTCATTGTTAATATCTTCCGCTTTGCCGGTCAGTTCAAAATAAGCCAGATTGGTAGCCACATTCAGGTAATTCAGGTTATTGAATATCTGTTCGCTTTCATAGCGGTTCTTTACTTTTTCCAGCTCGTCTTCATCCACACTTTCTTCTGTCAATGCCTTCAGTTCCTGCCATACGGCAGCTTCGGCAGCTTCCAGCGTGACGCCTGGGGCGGGTTTGCCGGTGATATGGAACAATCCCTCGTCAATGCTGCCCGATATATAGGCGTCGATACTGTTGAATACCTGTTTCTCTTGTACCAGATGCTGCACCAGACGGCAGGAACGTCCGCTGCTCAGCAAGTCGCTTAGCATATCAAAAGCATAGTAGTCGGGATGGCGTCGTTCACAGATATGGAATGCCATAAAGAGCGCGTCTACAGGCACGTTCCGCTCTACTGTCAGTCGGCGTTCCTCCGTTTGCCGGGGTTCTGCCGGCAGTGAGCGGGGGGCTACGTTGCGGCGCGGGATAGGGCCGAACCACTTTTCAGCCAATGTCACTGTCTCTTCAAAAGTAATATGTCCCGTTACAGCCAGAATGGCGTTGTCCGGTGCATAATATTTAAAGAAAAAGGCTTTCACCTCTTCAAGGGTGGCATTGGCTATGTGGCTGATTTCTTTGCCGATGGTAGGCCACTGGTACGGATGCACCTTATAAGCTAGGGCGCGTAGCAGATGTGAGGCGTCTCCGTATGGCTGGTTCAGGTTCCGCTGTTTGAACTCTTCGATTACCACTTGCCGTTGCACTTCCAGACTGCGCGGGTTAAAGTCGAGGGATAACATACGGTCACTCTCCAACCAGAATCCGGTTTCCACATTCTGACGAGGGAGGGTGATGTAATAATTGGTTATGTCATTATTTGTCCATGCGTTGTTTTCGCCTCCGGCATTTTGTACCGGAGTGTCATAGTCGGGCACATGGACGGAGCCTCCGAACATCAGGTGCTCAAACAGATGGGCGAATCCGGTATGATCAGGATCTTCATCGCGTGCGCCCACATCGTACAGTAGGTTCAATGCCACCATCTGAGTCGTATTGTCTTCATTGTGTATCACACGCAGCCCGTTGGATAAGGTGTATCGGTTAATGTTAATCATCTGAGTTGCAAATTACTGAATACTTGCCTTGAGAATCCGGATATTCTCTATAGGGCGGTCTGCGCGGTTCGTTTTTGCTATTTCAATATTGTCCACTACTTCCATACCTTCGGTTACTTCACCGAATACGGTATAAGAACCGTCCAGGTGGGGAGCGCCGCCTATGGTGCTGTATGCTTTGATCTGTTCGGGGGTGAAGCTGAATTTCTCTTCTTTGTCCGCCAGCTCACGGGCTTGGGCTTCCAAGGTGTCCTGTAATTCCAGTAACCCGGCATTGTCTCCTGCCTTGCGCATCTTGTATATTTCCTTCATGTGCTGGCGTGCCAGACTGTCGAACAGAGCCTCTTCACGCTGTTCGTTTATTTTGTTCTCCATGCCCAGCAATTGCGGTTCGGTGAACTTGCGTCCGGTAACAATATAGAACTGGCAACCCGATGAAGCCTTTTCGGGGTTCACATCATCACCCTGGCGTGCTGCCGCCAATACTCCTTTCTTGTGGAAGAATTTCGGATTGAACTCAGCGGGAATGGTGTAACCCACATCACCGCTGCCCAGCATGGCAGTATCCGATGCGTTTTTGCTGTCCGGATCGCCAGCTTGGATCATGAATTGTTTGATAACCCGGTGGAACAATGTACTGTCATATACTCCTTCTTTTACCAGTTTGATAAAGTTATCACGATGTTTCGGCGTTTCATTATACAGGGCCACTGTGATATTTCCCATGGTGGTTTCCAGTTTTACCAAGGTACGCTTTTCATTTTCCATATGATGATTTGTTTGTCTTTTCGAGCCGGCGTTGCATGCAGTCAATGCAATGAAGGCCAGGCATATTAGTAAAATTTTGTTTGAAGTCATGAGCTATTTTTTATTTATCGGACAAAGATAGGAAATAAAATTGAGAGTAAGAGCGGAAAAGCGAAGAAAGGAAGGATAAAAAAAGGGAGAGAGCGGAGGAATACTTCAGATGCAGACGCGGCAGAACCAGGTCTTTTTTTCTCACAAACGTGCGTGTTCTTAATAATTTGTAGAGAAGAAAAATAAATGGGGCAGAGTGAGGAGAAGAGAAGCACCGGAAAGAGAAAAGACGAAGGAAAAAAGATAAAAAGACCGGCGGCAAAACCGGAAGGGGATGATAAGACTGGAAAAAGAAAATTAAAAAAGTTTCTGAATAACATGGTTTGCATAAGTATTGAAATTTGCATTGAATAGTAGTATGGCATCCATCGTTTCAGAGGGAAGTCTTTGATGAAGGATGCCGGATTTATACCATATCATAATATGCGCGCACGTGTGTGAGAAAAAGGAACTGCGTCTACGTTGGAAGTAGCTTCCGTCTTCTTGGAAATCTGTCGGCTTGTCCGTATTGTTCATGTTATGGGAACAGACGGGAGAGCTGAAAGATTTAAATTTTGCGGGGGTAAGATTATAGATCTTTCCTAGTGGCAACAGGTATTCCGTAAGTTCTTTTTTAATAAATTATGGGAAACAAAAGATAAAAGCTGCGTTCTTTCAACCATTATGCCGATAAAATTGTTTAAATTTGCAGGAATACTTGTACAGACACTCGATGAAGAAAAAATATGTTCGTTGGACATTGTGGACGATAGCATCTCCGTTCATTCTGTTCATCATTTTATGTATATTGATTTATTTGCCACCTATTCAGAATTTTCTGGTGGACAAAGCTGCTGTATATGCCTCGGAAGCTACTGGTATGAATATCTCCGTGGGACGTATCTCTTTGTCTTTTCCGTTGAATCTAGTGGTGACCAATGTAGATGCTGCTTCCCCGCATAATGATACGTTGCTCAGTGTACGCCGCCTGCAAGTGAATGTGCAGTTGCTGCCACTGCTGAAAAAGCAGGTGGAAGTGGATGGCATATCCCTGCAAGGAGCCACAGTGAATTCTAATGACTTGATACATGGCATGAAGTTGAACGGTACTTTGGGGGAATTGTTCATTTCCAGTCATGGAGTGGCACTGGACCCCGAAACTGCCATCGTTAACAAAGTCTTGTTGAAAGATACGGATTTATCTCTTTGCCTGAATGACACCGCTGCGGCCGATACGGCTGCAAGCGACACCGCCTATTGGAAAATAATATTGCAGGATATTGATTTACAGAATGTATCCTTTGCGCTGGATATGCCTTTGGACAGCTTGTCATTGGCGGCTTCGCTGGATAATGCCATACTGCGCGACGGGCTGATAGACTTGCATAAATCGGCCTATTCGCTGCAAACGTTTCGGATAGAGAACGGACGTGTGCGTTACGATAACGGGAAGCCGCTGGCTGCCGACAGCCTGTCCTCCGGACTGGCCCCCTCCCATATTGCACTGACGGATATCGGTGTGAAACTGGATTCCCTATACTACGGAGGTAGGAATATGAAAGCCATAATCAGCCAGTTTGTGCTGAAAGAGCGTTCGGGAGTGGAAATCGTTTCTGCCACAGGGCGGATGGTTTCCAATGACAAGGTGCTGCGTGTGCCTTCATTGAAACTGGAAACCCGGGATTCTTATCTGGAACTGAACGCTGCGATGGATTGGAATGCTTTGGATTTTAAGGATGAAGGCTTGGTGTCCGCACGGCTGATGGCTGATATAGGAAAGCCGGATGTGGTGAGATTCATGGGAAGTATGGATGAAAAGTTTATCCGGCAGTATCCTTCTGAACCCTTGCGCATCCGTACAGGGATCGACGGTGATTTGAATAAGCTGAAACTGACTACGCTGACTGCCGAACTGCCCGGTGCATTGGGATTGTTCGCCCGGGGGGAGCTAACCCATCTGACAGACAGTCTGCTGCGCGGGGGGGATATCACTTTGGAAGCTGAAACCAAGGATTTGAAGTTTGTTTCCACGTTGGCTGAAGGAATAGAAATTCCATACGGAACGCGCTTGGAAGGCAAATTTACGATGGCGGGCACTAAAATGGGCACGGACCTGCTGCTGATGCAGCCCGAAGCCCAGGCGGTGGTTGCGGCCGATACTATTCCTATAACGGTTTATAATGACAGCATCTCCGTAGCGGATGATTTCAAGATGGAACGGGCAGCCCGTCTGTTTGCCAAATACGACTTGTCGCGTGACAGGTATGAGGCAGACTTGGCTGTCAATCATTTTGACCTGCACCAGTTTATGCCTGCCGATTCTTTGTACACCTTGTCCACCCGTCTGAAAGTGGAGGGGGAAGGTTTTGACTTTTTCTCTCCCCGTACTTATTTCAATGCGGAGGGCGGCATAGACCGTTTCCATTATGGCAGTTATCATTTGACAGGAATTTCATTGGCTGCCGGACTGGAGAAATCGAAGGTGCATGCTTCACTGGCAGTGAAAAACTGGACCATGGATATTAAGGCGCATTTGGATGGTATCTTGAAACCTCATGATGTTTCGGGCGACTTGAAAATGGATGTGGCTCATTTGGATTGGCAGGCGCTTCATCTGATGGATACCCGTTTTCAGACCTCTCAGCACCTGGGTGTCCGTTTCAGCAGTGACCTCAGAAAAAGGTATGTCGTAGAGGCCGAGATGACGAATGCTACGATTGTCACTGCCAAACGCACTTCCCATTCCAAGGACCTGTTTGCCGGATTCAGCACTTCCAGAGATTCCACTTTTGCTTATCTGCGTGCGGGGGATCTTGATTTGAGTCTGGAAGGAGCAGGGCACATGGAATACATTTCCGGCAGGGCGGATTTGCTGATGAAGAAACTGGCGGAACAATGGGAAAGCAAACATATTGAACAGGAGGAGCTTCGGGAATTTCTTCCGGGACTATGTCTGAAAATATCTTCCGGTCCCGATAATCCGATAGCCAATTATCTGTCAATGATGGGGTTGTCATACACTCGTCTGTTTATGGATGTGGATTCATCTCCGGCAGAGGGATTGAACGGGGAGGCTTATTTATATGGATTGCGTACAGACAGCCTGACTTTGGATACCATTTATCTGGATGTACAGCAGGACCTGAATGGCATAAATATGTTGAGCGGAGTGGTGAACGGACCCAAACCGGGACAGGAGGCGTTTGATGTGACGCTGGAGGGAAATGTGGGAAACAACAGCGCCCAGTTGTTAGTTCAATACCTGAATGCCCGTAAAGAACAGGGAGTATATATGGGAGTGATGGCCGACCTGCGCCGCCACGGCATACGCATGAAGGTTTTTCCGGAGCATCCCACGTTGGTATACCGTCCTTTTACCGTGAATAAAAATAACTATATTTATCTGGCTGACAACGGGCGGATTCATGCAAATCTGGATTTGCATGACGAGCAGGGGACCGGACTCAGTTTCTATACCAATCGGGAAGATACCATAGCCAAACAGGATATGACGGTGGAGCTTTCACGCATCAATCTGAAAGAATTCCGGCGTATCCTTCCCTATATGCCTGATATGGAAGGATGGATCGGAGCAGAAGCGCATTATATAGATTCCGGTCCGTATATGATGGTGAGCAGTGATTTGCGTATAGATGAATTCAAATATGAAGGCAGTGCGTTGGGAAATTGGGAACTGGGTGGTGTGTATCTGCCCGGTGAGGCAAAGGATCATCATCTGGATGCCTATATACGCCATGATGGTGAGGAGATAGCTCATTTGGGAGGTATCTATCTGCCCGCGGAGGAAGGAACGGGAAGCCTGAGCGCGGATATAGCCTTCGAACATTTTCCGCTGAATGTCGCCAATCCGTTTGTGCCCGACCGCATGGTGGAACTGGACGGGGATATTGATGGAACATTGTCCATGAAAGGTGATCCGGCCAAACCCTTGCTGAATGGGGAACTGGCATTGGATTCCGTGACTTTCTTCATGCCGGAGATGTCTGCCATGTTCCGTTTTGATAATGAACCGGTGCAGGTGGTGAACAGTAAGATGATGTTCAAGGAGTTCGATATATTCACCAAAGGCAAGACTCCTTTTACCATTAACGGCGAGGTGGACTTCTCGGATTTGGAACGGACGGCGGTGAACCTTAAAATGCATGCCGAGAATTATGAGTTGCTGAATGCTCCCCGTACCAAGCGGGCTATGGTTTACGGCAAGATGTATGTGGATTTTAATGCAACGCTGCGCGGTCCTGTGGAGGAACTGGTGATGCGGGGGAACATGAACATATTGGGGAAGACCAATGTGACCTATGTCCTGAAAGACTCTCCCTTGACGGTGAACGACCGTTTGGGGGATATGGTGACTTTTGTCAATTTCAACGACACAACTTCGGTAGAGGCGTCCTCTGTCCAGCAAATCTCTTTGGGAGGGATGGATGTGGCCATGACCATGCATATAGACCAGGCGGTGCAGGCACGTGTGGATCTGGTGCCGGACGGCTCCAACTATATGTTGCTGGAAGGAGGCGGAGACTTGTCATTCCAGTACACTCCTCAGGGGGATATGTTGCTGACCGGGCGTTATTCCTTGATGAGCGGGGAGATGAAATACCAGATTCCGATTATTCCGCTGAAGACTTTTAATATTCAAAATGGCAGTTATGTGGAGTGGACGGGAAATATCATGAATCCGCAACTGAACATTACCGCGACCGAAAGGGTCCGTGCTTCGGTGGGCGAGGATGGAAAGACTTCGCGTATCGTCGGGTTTGATGTAGGGATCGCTTTGAGCCAGAGTCTGGAGAATCTGGGGCTGGCGTTTACCCTTTCGGCTCCCGAGGATGCGTCTGTGCAAGACCAGCTGAATGCCATGTCGGTGGAGGAACGGGGAAAACTGGCTGTCACCATGCTGGTGACCGGAATGTATATGGCTGAAGGAAACTCTACGGGAGGATTTAATGTGAATAATGCCTTGAACTCATTCCTGCAGAGCGAAATCTCGAATATTGCCGGGAAAGCACTTGATATCAATGTGGGCATGGAAACGGTGGATGATGCCGATAGCGGCGGGAAACGCACGGATTATAATTTCCAGTTCGCCAAACGTTTCTGGAATAACCGCTTCCGTATAGTAGTAGGCGGTAAAGTGTCTACCGGAAGTACGGTACAGCAGGATGAAACCTTTATTGATAATGTATCCATAGAATACCGCTTGGACAACAGCGGTACCCGGTATGTCAAGCTCTTCCACGACAAGAACTATGAGAGTGTGCTGGAAGGTGAGATCATAGAGACCGGTGTGGGTATTGTGCTTCGCAAGAAGATGAGTCACCTGGGCGAACTGTTTATTTTCAAGTCTAAGAAGAAAAAATGATTGTTGGAGATATGGAGAGAAAACATAACATAAACCTGTTTCTATTATCGGTATTGTTGCTGATGACAGTTGCCTGCTCTACTACCAGGAATTTGCCGGAAGACGAAACGCTATATGTCGGTGTGAAAAATATGGAGATTCTGAATGAAGACAAGACCCCTGCCGGTGTCCAGACCTTGGAAGAGGTGGAGGCTGCTTTGTCTTATCCTCCCAATAATGCCATTTTGGGAAGCAACTCCTTGCGTTTTCCCATTCCTTTCGGTTTGTGGATATACAATGATTTTGTGAAATACCAGGATAAAAAGGGGGTGGGGCATTGGATCTTCAACAAGCTGGGGTCTACTCCGGTGTATTTGTCTACGGTGAATCCGGAAACCCGTGTGAAGGTGGCCACCAATCTGTTGCATGATTATGGCTTTTTCAATGGTGCTGTGACTTATTCTGTAGACTCGTTGAAGAATCCTCGGAAAGCCAAGTTAAGCTATAAGATTGATATGGCGAACCCTTATTATCTGGACTCTGTCATGTATCTGAAATATCCTCCTCGCGCCGATAGTCTGATCAGGGCTGCTTATGACCAGAGGGTATTGCATAAAGGAGATAATTTCAGTGTGTTGAAACTGGAGGAGGAGCGCCAGCGGCTGAGTACCCTTTTCCGTAACAATGGTTATTATTATTTCCGTCCCGAATTCATTACTTTCCGTGCGGATACCTTGCGCAAACCGGGAATGGTCAGTTTGCAGGTTGTTCCGAAAGCTGGAGTGCCTGCCGATGCGAAAAGACCTTATTATATAGGGAATACTTCTGTTTATCTTACCGGATATAAAGGAGAGGAACCTACTGATTCCATCGTCTTTCCGGGAATGACTTTACACTATAGCGGTAAGAAACCCGGTATCCGCCCCGGAGTATTGGCTAAGCGCTTCTTTTACCAGAAAGGGCAGCTTTATTCTCAGGCCCGTCAGAATTTCACGCAGGAAGCCTTGGCGCGTCTGGGCATTTTCAAATTTGCCGAGTTCCGCTATGCCCCGCAAGATACATTGCCGGGGTGTGATACGCTGAATGTGCGGATGAATGCTACATTCGATTTGCCGTATGACGGAGAACTGGAATTCAATGTGACTACCAAAAGTACGGATCAGACTGGTCCCGGAGCGATTTTCAGCCTCTCGCGGAAGAATTTCATGCGTACAGCCGCCACGCTTTCTTTCCAGTTGAAAGGGTCATACGAATGGCAGACCAATTCTACGGCGGACGGGAACAGTTCTAAATTGAACTCATACGAGTTGGGGACTTCTTTTTCATTGGAGTATCCTCGCCTGGTGTTGCCGTGGATGAGTAAAAAAATGATGAGCTCGCGATTTCCGCAGCATACCTCATTCAAGTTGTATGCCAGTCAGTTGAATCGTGCCCGCTTCTTTAAAATGCTTTCTTTCGGTGGAACGGTGTCATACGATTTCCAGCCTTCGCGGGTATGGAAACATACTGTGACTCCTTTCAGATTGGCATTTAATACGTTGCAGCATACTACTACACGTTTTGATACGATAGTGGACAAGAACCGGAGCTTGAAAATCAGTTTGGGAAATCAGTTTATTCCAGCTATGAGTTATACGTTTACGTATGATAACGCCCCGTTGAAGAAACGCAATAATTTATGGTGGGAAACTTCCTTTACTTCGGCAGGTAATCTGACTTCGTTGGTGTATGCTGCTTTTGGGAAGGGATTCAAGGAAACAGATAAGAAGTTATTAAACAGTCCTTATGCGCAATTCCTGAAAATGACATCCGAAGTGCGTTGTTTGTTTAAAGTCGGAGAGAAACAGCATATAGCCACTCGTTTGATGGGGGGAATTTTGTATGCATATGGGAACCAGACTGTAGCGCCTTACAGCGAGCAGTTCTATATTGGGGGAGCTAACAGTATCCGTGCGTTTACAGTGCGCTCTATCGGCCCCGGTTCTTATCGTCCCGAAGATAAACAGTATGGTTATCTGGATGAAACCGGAGATGTGAAGCTGGAAGCGAATGTGGAATACCGTTTCCCTATCCTGGGTGATTTGTACGGGGCAGCTTTTCTGGACGCGGGAAATGTGTGGCTGCTGCGTGAACAAAAGAATGAGGAAGGTGAGAATATACGTCCCGGCGGTTTGCTTACTCTTCGTAATTTTGCTAAAAGTATAGCTTTGGGTACTGGGGTGGGATTGCGTTATGACCTTACTTTCCTGGTGATCCGCCTGGATCTGGGTATTGCTCTTCATGATCCGTATGATACCGGCAAGAAAGGATATTATAATATTCCTAAGTTTAAGGATGGACTGGGATTGCACTTTGCCATCGGCTATCCTTTCTAGAAATAGGGCTTGATTTGCGTCAAAAGGAGGGAAATGATTGATTTATGCTCGAATTTGAATGGAATGTAGCTTTTTTCCTCCGTATTATTTTGTAGCTTTGTACCATCAAATATTCAATTTTAAATAAATAAACTATGAAACCAACTTTATTTTTATTGGCGGCTGGTATGGGCAGCCGTTACGGAGGATTGAAGCAATTGGATGGTCTGGGTCCTAACGGCGAAACTATTATGGATTATTCTATTTATGACGCTATCAACGCCGGCTTTGGAAAACTGGTCTTTGTTATCCGTAAAGATTTTGAACAAGATTTTCGTGAAAAGATTATTTCTAAATATGAAGGTCATATTCCTTGCGAACTGGTATTCCAGGCTTTAGACAATCTGCCGGAGGGTTTTACTTGTCCTGCGGAGCGTACAAAACCTTGGGGAACTAACCATGCTGTCATGATGGGAGCTGATGTGATACAGGAACCGTTTGCGGTGATCAATTGCGATGACTTCTATGGCCGTGACTCGTTCCAGGTAATGGGCAAGTTCCTTTCTGCATTGCCCGAAGGTGCTAAAAACACGTATGCTATGGTGGGCTTCCGTGTAGGAAATACATTGAGCGAGAGTGGAACGGTATCCCGCGGCATCTGTGGAACCAATGCGGATCATTTGTTGACTTCCGTGGTAGAACGTACCAAAATTCAGCGCATAGACGGAGAAGTGAAGTATATTGACGACAATGGCGAATGGACAGCTACCCCTGACACAACTCCGGTGAGCATGAACTTCTGGGGCTTTACTCCTGATTACTTTGCTTACAGCAAGGAATTCTTTAAAGCATTCTTGAGCGATCCTAAAAATATGGAAAACTTGAAGAGCGAATTCTTTATTCCGCTGATGGTGGACAAGCTGATTAATGACGGTACTGCTACCGTTGAGGTATTGGATACTACCAGCAAATGGTTTGGAGTAACTTATCCTGAAGACCGTCAGAGTGTGGTTGACAAGATACAGGCATTGGTGGATGCCGGTGAATATCCTGCAAAATTATTTTAAGATGAGAGGTAGTGTAGTCACACTTATATAATTTACTTTCGGGGGCTGTCCGTTTTTTTCGGACAGCCCCCGTTGGATTACTATTTTTTATCTTCTGTTTTCATTATTGCATCTTGTATTCGCTGGGAGATAACCCGGTATGGTGCTTGAAGTATTTGCCAAAAAAGGAAGGGTTCGGGAAATTCATAAAATAAGCTACTTCCTGAATAGACATGACGGAGTATTTCAACAGCGCTTTGGCTTCCAGTATCACATATTCGTCAATCCACTCTCCGGCAGTTTTTCCGCTTACTTTCTTTACTACGGTGGAGAAATGTTTGGGACTCAGGAATAATTGCTCCGCATAAAAATCTACGCGTCTTTCTTTACGGTGATGTTCGGTCAGCAAGTTGATGAACTGGTTGAACAATACCTCTTCCCTTTTCAGTGATTTCGGATTCTCGGAAAGGAATTCCGGTTGTTTTCTATGAAGGATGGAACCTATCTTATATAAATAGGCCCCCATTAGTCTGCGTACGATTTCTGTCCTGAAGTTATCGTTCCGGCTTACGGTTTCTTCTATCAGTTCATAGAATGATTTCAGTTCCTGTACCTCTTCTTCCATCAAATGAAATTTGGGATTCTCTTTCAATGAGATGAAAAATGGCATGAAACTGTTCAGGTTGATATACATCTCTTTTAAGAAATCAGATGATATTAAAAACATTTGTGACAAATGAATGCCCGGTGATAACATGGACTGTAGAATATCGCCGGGAGCGCAAATAATCAGATCGTTTTGCTCAATGTCGTATTCCCGTAAATTGATATTGACTTTGGCAGAGCCTTTTTCACGGATAGAGATAATGATTCCATCCAGCCGTAATGGGTATTTAAAGATGGGGTTCATATTCTCGGGGATGTAATGTTCGCTTCTATCCATTACGAAATCATTGTTAATCCCTTTTAGACTGGGATTCATCTGTCGGATACGGGCTATGGATATATTTCCTATTTCATGTTCCATATTTCTTAATTTTGCCTCAAATGTATAAATCAAAAGTCAATAATCCACTCTTTTTTTCTCATAATATCATTTTTTAATTGAAATTGACGGATGTGAATTCGGAGGCGTGTGATGGCAGGAATTCTTAATTCTATTTAAAAGGGGGATGCTGGCAAACTATTTGTACATAATAACGTGTATATTTAACAACAGAATTATAAAGAACAAAACTATGTCAATGTATTGGATCTTATTTATTGGAATCGCGGTAATCAGCTATATTGTACAGAATAGTCTGCAAAGCAAGTTTAAGAAATACTCGAAGATGCCTTTGGCCAGCGGTATGACAGGAAAGGATGTGGCTGAAAAAATGTTGCATGATAACGGTATCTATGACGTGCGTGTAACCAGCACTCCGGGTATGCTGACCGATCATTATAATCCGGCAAACAAAACGGTGAACCTTAGTGAAGGGGTATATGGAAGCAACAGTGTGGCTGCTGCGGCAGTTGCCGCCCATGAATGCGGACACGCCGTGCAACATGCGCGTGCATACGCTCCGCTAAAGATGCGCTCGGCTTTGGTGCCTGTGGTGCAGTTCTCATCTTCTATTATGACTTGGGTGTTACTGGCAGGTATTTTGATGGTGAATACTTTCCCGCAGTTATTGTTGGCAGGAATTTGTCTTTTTGCCATGACTACTCTTTTCAGCTTTATTACGTTGCCTGTTGAGATCAATGCCAGCCAGCGTGCGTTGGTATGGTTGAGCAAGGCCGGAATTACAAATTCATATAACCATCATGCGGCAGAGGATGCGCTGCGTTCAGCTGCTTATACGTATGTGGTTGCGGCACTTAGTTCGTTGGCTACACTGATTTACTATATAATGATTTATATGGGACGTCGCGACTAAGACCTTATAAGGGAAATATATTTTTATTATAGAGGGCTGCCTGCGGGCAGCCTTTTCTAGTTATATTTTGATTATTTTCGAAATAATTTTTGTTTTAATCTCTTTTTATTTTCGTTTTAATTTGTATTTTTGCCCTGTCAGCAAAATGAGATAATACCTATGAAAAAACATTTGGGAGCCATCAAATACTTGGTCATTTAGAATAATTTGATGATGAGAAACACAATAAAGTTAAAATACATATGGTGTACTTTGTTTTTACTTCTTCATTGGGGTTTTGTCAAAGCACAGCCTATTTGTGTTGCACGCCAATATACAGTGAGAGACGGATTGATTCAAAGTAATCCGGCGCAGATTCTTCAAAGTCATAATGGTTTTATATGGGTCAGTACTTGGAATGGGGTAAGCCGGTTTGATGGACGCGATTTCGAAACTTTTCAGTTTGATTCTCTTTTGAACCAGCACATGCAGCGGCTGGAGAATACGGCCGACGGCAATTTATGGATGATTGCATACGATCGTCATAGCCTGTATTTATATGATATTCGTGAAAATAAGCTGATCAATGTTCTGAAACAGTATGAACAACATTTTAATACTCCGTTGCAAATAGAAAATTTGTATCCTTTATCCAAAGGGATTACTTGGGTAACTTTAAATAATGGAGGATGTTTCAGAATTTCAGATAAAGAGTGTACTGTTTCTTCAGGGATTCAGTATATTACAGCTATTGATGATGTGGAACTGGGGAAAGTCAGTAGGGTCTTTGAAGATAAACAGGGAGAGGAATGGGTATTTAGTGACAAGGGAGTTAGCATATTTGGCAAGCGGACCATTAGTTCATATCCCTTTTCTATGTTCGAAACAATGGATAATCTTGTTTTTCTTGCATCACAGAATGGCAGGCTAGCCTATTATGATGTAAATACCATGCAATTCAACATCGTTCCTTTTCAAGAGAAGATTCAGCATATAAACGGAATTAAAGTGTTGAAAGATAATCAGCTGGCTGTTTTGTCTGATAAAGGTTTGTACCTATGCCGTTTCCCTGAACTGGCGATGGAGAAATATGATTTCTCTCTTCCGGGGCGTGATGATGCGGCTGTGAGAAAAGTCTATCAGGATTCTAAAGGATTTCTATGGATATTTACCGGATTGCCGGGAATTATCCGGCTTGATCCGGAAACCGGAGTGAAACAATATTTGAATACTCCTTCCGGATACATGGCTTCTTCTCCGGAAAATGAACTCTTTATTTATGAAGATCCTAACGGAGTGGTTTGGACTATTCCTTATAAAGGTATATTCAGTTATTATGACGAAAAGAGCCGGGAGCTAAAAGTCTATTTTACACCGGGAAGGAATCATATACCTTATTCTCCTATTATTAAAACAACTTATGTTGACAAACAAAATAATTTGTGGATCAAATCCCAGCGCTCATTTATAAAAATGTTCTTTCCGCCCAGTCCCTATACTTATAGGGAGTTGGACAATTATTTTGATACAAAATCATTTCTATTTGATAGCGACGAACATTTATGGATTGCAACAAAGAAAGGGATTATACGTATTATGGATTCACAGAAAAACTTGTTGGGTTATTTGTCGCCTGATGGGGAACTGGCTCAAACGGAAACAGTTTTTGCAGAAGGTGGAATCTATGTCATGCTGAAGGATCAGGCGCAGACAATATGGCTTGGCAGTAAGGAAAACGGATTGTTCAGACTTGTTCCTCGGAATCGTCCTTATCATTATGAGGTATATCATTATATGAATAATCCGTCGGATCCTTATTCCATCAGTGACAATAAAATATCATGCATCGATGAGGATCATAACGGACGTATTTGGATTGGTACTTACGGTGGCGGATTGAATTTGGTTGAGGAAAAGGAAGATGGGGCGATACGTTTTATTCATGCGGAGAATAAATTGTCCGGTTTTCCTATTAATCGTACCAACAGTATTCGTTGTATGGTGGAGGGACCCGGTCATACTATGCTGGTGGGTACTATAGAAGGTTTGATCACTTTTTCTTCTGATTTTTCGGATTACGAAAATATTCGTTTTTATCTTAACCTTCCTCGTCCGCAGGCGGCTGACGGATTGTGTAGTGCTGATGTGATGTCTGTTTTACGAGCGACGGATGAAACTATCTATTGTTATTGTTATGGAGGTGGCCTTTGTAAGTTGGTTTCGTCAAATTTATTATCTGATGAACTTCGGTTCCGGTCGTTCGGCAAAGAGACATCTCCGTTGGCTAGAGCCTTGATTGAAGATAAAAATCATAATATATGGATCGGCTCGGAAACGGATATCACTTTGTTTGATGTGCACGATCAGACTTTTGAGTCTTTTGGAGAAACTTTTTTCAATCGCTCTTTTAATTATAGTGAATGTCTTCCGGTTACAGACAGGCAAGGGGATATCTTAATGGGTACAGAAGGCGGTATGCTTGTCTTTTCTCCGGATAGTATCGTTAAGCAGACTTATGAAGCTCCTATTGTAGTGACAGGTATAAAATATTCGGAGGATAATTTGTCTCATGTATTGAGTGATGCGGATTATTTAGAGATCCCTACCCGGCGGAGGAATTTTACCATCTCATTTGCTGCGTTGGATTATACTAATTCCTTGGATATCGAGTATGCTTATAAGTTGGATGATAATCAATGGTATTATATAGGTAAGAAGAACTCGGTTAGTTTTGTAAGTCTTCCGGCAGGAAAATATCAATTTCAGATAAAGGCGACCAATGGGGATGGTATTTGGATGAACACTGTGAAAACGGTTACTTTACAGGTATTACCCACCTTTTGGGAAACCGGTTGGGCTAAGGCTTTTTATCTAGTTGTTGTCTTGGTGATATCTTTAGCTATCGGATATGTTTTTTTCTATATTTACTATTTGAAGCATAAGGTAAATATGGAACAAAGATTGGCGGAAATAAAAGTACGTTCTTTTATTGATATCTCACATGAACTACGTACTCCTTTAACCCTTATATCCGGTCCGGTATCCGAAGTGTTGTCCCAGGAGCCTTTGACTTCCCGGACCCGGCATCATCTTCAATTGGTTCAGAAAAATATCAATCGTATGTTATTGCTCATTAATCAAGTATTGGATTTCAGAAAGATACAGAATAAAAAAATGGGCTTGACTATTGAATACCGGGATATCATTATTATGCTTCATAATATAATGGATAATTTCCGGTTGTTGGCAACAGAAAAAAATATAAATTTTTCTCTTCAGACAACGTTGCCTTCTGTTTTTTTGTGGATAGATAGTGATAAGTTCGAGAAAATTATCTTTAACTTGCTTTCCAATGCCTTTAAGTATACACCTGATAACAAGTCGATTACCTTGATTGTGATGGAAAGCGGACAGTTTGTTTCGATTGCTGTAAAAGATGAAGGTATTGGCATCTCTAAAGATAAAGTGCCATCCATATTTGAACGTTTCACTACAGTGTCCAAGGAAAATGACATGCAGCCTTCATCGGGTATAGGGCTTTCGCTGGTGAATGAGTTGGTTAAAATGCTGCATGGAGAAATTCAGGTCGAAAGTGAAGTAAAGAAAGGAAGTGTATTCAAACTGGTTTTGCATAAAGGAAAAGAAATATATGCTCAGGATAAAAATGTTGAATATATATTGAACGACACTTCGGAAGAACAGGAAACGGTCTTGGCGGAACCGGAACAAAATGATAAAATATCTTTGCCGGACATGCTTCCGGCAACAAAAGAAACTTTAGTAAAAGTGATGGTAGTGGAGGATAATGCGGAGTTGCGTCAATTTATATGTGAAATATTGTCGGGCACTTACCGTGTTGTTGGAGTTGCCGACGGGGTGATGGCATTGGAAAAGATAGAAGAGGAAATTCCGGATTTTATTATTACGGATATTATGATGCCGCGTATGGATGGTATTGAATTGATAAGGCACATCAAGGAGAATGTCAATACCTGTGATATCCCTCTTATTATCCTTTCTGCAAAATCGTCTGTTGAGGATCGTATTCAATGTTTACAATTAGGGATTGATGATTATATACCTAAACCTTTCAGCAGCGATTATTTAAAATCGAGAATTGAGAGCTTGATCAGGCAAAGAAAAGTGCTTCAGTCGGCTTTTTTGTCAAAGTATGGTGCTCAACCGAAGAAAGAACCTTTAGAAGCCGTCGCTTATCCTGTGTCGCAAATTGTTCCTTTGGATGAGTTGTTTATGCAGAAGCTGGTAGGATTTATGGAAGAGAATTACAGTAATCCGGGGCTGCGGGTGAATGATCTGGCAGAGTTCATGAATATGAGCCGCTCTGTATTCAATCGGAAAGTGAATGGTATCATGGGGATTTCTCCGATAGAATATATAAAGAATTATAGGTTGAATAAAGCGAAAAGTTTTATACAAAGTGGTATGTCTTTCTCTGAGGTCGCTTTTGCCGTCGGCTTCTCTGATCCTGGTTACTTTGGCAAGGCGTTTAAAAAAGCATTTAATCAGACTTTGACTGAGTATAAAAATAATAACTAAGTTCCGTTTTGTGCTGTTTATGAAGGTAAATAGCAAGAAAATACCTTATTGATGTAAGATTTTACCTTTGGCTCTCAAGGGTAAAATCTATCTTTGTGCTCATTGACACAGTATGAAAATGTTCCGGAAAACTTTTATGAGTATAATTTTTAAAACATGATAGGATGAGTACAAAATTTTATGTAATAGCTGTTTGGACGCTGTTAAGTTTTGTGGTAAAAGTAAAAGCACAAGACAAAGTGGAATGTTGGGACCGGTTTGAGTTGAGTTTTAAACAGGTGACCAAAGGGAATCCTTTTGATACACGTCTTTCCGCTACTTTCGTTTGTGGAAAGGAAAAGAAAACGGTGGAAGGATTTTATGATGGTGAGAATACTTATAGGATACGGTTTATGCCTGCTGTCGCCGGGGAATGGAGGTATGTTACATCTTCCAGTATAGGGGCTATGAATGGTCGGAAAGGTACATTCACAGTGATACCTGCCGGAAAAGATAATCATGGCATGGTATTGGTGGACGGAGAACATAATTTTAAATATGCGGACGGTACCCGTTATTATCCGATGGGTACGACGGCCTATGCATGGACACATATGAAGGAAACGACTCAGGAGGCTACTTTGAAATCGTTTGGTGAAGCCGGTTTTAATAAGGTAAGGATGTGTGTGTTTCCTAAAAACTATTCTTTAGTGAAAGACGAGCCTGCGCTTTATCCTTTTGAAATAAGGAAGACGATAAAAGATAAGGAAGGAAATGAAAGGAAAGAATGGGACTTTGACAGATTTGACCCGGCTTTTTTTCAGCATTTGGAGAAACGGATAGACCAACTGAACCGTTTGGGGATTGAGGCGGATTTGATCCTTTTCCATCCTTATGATAAGGGAAGATGGGGCTTTGATGCTATGTCGAATGAGGTGAATGTACGTTATATTAAATATATTACTGCTCGTTTGGCTTCTTTTAGAAATGTATGGTGGTCTATGGCAAACGAGTGGGATTATGTAAAAGCGAAAACTGTGGACGATTGGAAGCTGTTGACGAAAACTGTGGTTGAGAATGATCCTTATCGCCATTTATGTTCTATTCATGGAGCGACGGCTACTTATTTTGATTATTGGATGCCTGAATTTACCCATGTCAGCATACAGGATGAGGCACCGGTACTGAGTTCTACCGCTTCTGCTACTTTAAGAAAAATTTATCGCAAACCGGTTATATGTGATGAGGTTGGGTATGAAGGGAATCTACCTTATCGTTGGGGAAGGTTAAGTCCGCAGCAGATGACTTGCTTTATTTTGAATGGTTTGTTGGGTGGAATTTATGTCACTCACGGTGAATGTTATCAGCAGGGGAACGAACCTATCTTTTGGGCGCAAGGGGGATCTTTAAAAGGTGAAAGCTGGAAACGTGTGAAATTTTTAAGAACGATTATTGAAGCTGCTCCCCATCCGTTGGAGATGGCAGATGTCAGTCGTGACTTGGTTACTTCTACTGCTGGACCAGATTATTATCTGGTCAATATGGGAAAAGATGTGAAAGGTTTCTGGACTTTTAATCTGCCGGTAAAAAATGCGGATTATAACAAATTGCAAAAGAATAAACGGTTTAAAGTGGAGATTATTGATGTGTGGGCCATGACTGTCACGGAATATCCTGTGATATTTGAAACAACGGAGGAATTGGATTATCGTGTTTTTGATATACATCATCGGGGAGTAAGAATTCCGGATGCTCCTTATATTGTTCTTAGAATAACAGAAGTGAAATGATGGGATAAGCCTTCTGACGGGAGATGATTGATTTTTTTTATCATAAAAAAGGCTAATAGTTTTCGATTCTTTTTGTTTTAGCTTAAATTTGCGGTATAATTAACTCCCTAGATACACTAAAATGTTAAATACAGTAGAAGAAGGATTGGAAGATATTCGCCAAGGCAAAGTATTGATCGTTGTTGATGACGAAGATCGTGAAAACGAAGGCGATTTTATCGTTTCAGGAGAAAAGATAACTCCTGAGATTGTAAATTTTATGATTACTCATGGTAGAGGATTGCTGTGCGCTCCACTGCCGCGTTCACGTTGTGAAGAACTTGGTCTGGCTCCCATGGCAGAAGAAAACACCTCATTGCTGGGTACACCGTTTACTATGTCCGTCGATTTAAGAGGGTATGGTTGTACAACGGGTGTTTCTGCTTTCGATCGTTCATCGACTATAAAAGCGCTAGTGGCAGGAAATCTGAATCCTTCGGAGTTTGCTCGTCCGGGGCATGTGTTCCCCCTTTACGGTGCGGAAAATGGAGTATTGGAACGTAATGGACATACCGAAGCTACACTGGACATGACAAGAATGGCGGGTTTGAAACCCGGAGGGGCTCTTGTTGAAATCTTGAATGAAGATGGTACAATGGCACGCCTTCCCCAGTTGTGTGAGATTGCGGCGAAATTCGGTTTGAAAATTATCTCCATTAAGGACATTCAGGAATATCGTAAAAAACATAACCTCTAAATCTACATATTATGGCACTCAATCAAAGAAGAGTAAAGATATTGCATTTGATTCGTGAAGACGGACATGCAAAAGTTCAAGATCTTAGTAAAATATTCAATGTGACGGATGTGACTATCCGCCAGGATCTGGAAGCCCTGGAACAGATGGGGTATATACAAAGGGAGCATGGAGGCGCTTTTCTGAAAGGAGTGGGATCTTTTGCCAAGACAGGACAATTGTTCAATCAAACTCATTTGGAAGAAAAGAAGGAAATCGCTCAGAAAGCTGTTCAGTTTATTCAGGAAGGTGATAGCATTATCCTTGACTCAGGCTCTACAACTACAGAGATTGCCAAGCTTTTGATGAATTATAAGGACCTGACAGTCATTACCAATGCTTTGAATATTGCTTTGATCTTAGGTGAAAACCATGGTATTAATTTAATTGTTACCGGAGGCGAATTTAAAGCTCCCACTCTTTCTTTGACAGGAAAAATGGCAGCTGATTCATTTAAAGATATACGTGCCAATAAATTATTTCTTGCCACTGCGGGTATTTCTTCAGATATGAAACTGACTTATCCTAGTTTAAGTGATTTAGTTGTGAAATCTGCTATGATAGAATCTGCCAGTAAAGTTTATCTAGTGGCTGATTGTTCAAAAATAGGGGTCAGTGCTTTTGCCAGCTTGGGGTCAGTTTCATTGGCACATGCCATCATTACGGACAGCACTATAACCGAAGAAGATTTTGAAAAGCTAAAAGAACTAGAAGTCGAGGTTATTTAACTTTAAGTAGAATAAGTGACAATATGGGTGATTGGAGATAGTTTTGCAAAACTATCTCCAATCACTTTTTTTTATGATCTCCGCTCTTTTTCTTCCCTTATTTGTTTCCCCTTTCTTCTTTTTTATAACTATTTTGTTGGGTACAAAACGGATTCTTAAAGAGTCTTATTTATAAACGGATAGTTAAGAGAGCTTTTTACTGTAGAACCGGAGATTCAGTTTGCTAAAAATCATTATATATTGGAACAGATTTATGCATCTCTATAGTAACAGATGAAGACTTATGCCTTCGGGAGGATAATCTGTATAAACATGCTGGAACTATTTTCGTCAATCTTATTAATTATATAGATAATATTGTTAATATAATAAAATATACTTTCTTTTTCTTTTGTTTTTTATTGGATAATTCTGATTGATTTCCGTTATTTGCGAAAGAATAAGAAAGAAAATCATAAGAATATGCAAGTTGAAGAGTTAGAATTACAATCAGAAAAGAATCGGAAGCGATTGATTGAGATTGTGTACAAAGCAAAAGCGGGTCACATTGGGGGCGATCTTTCGTGCCTGAATGTACTGACAGCACTTTATTTTGATATAATGCGTGTTTGGCCGGATAAACCAAAAGAGCCGAAAAGAGATCGTTTCGTAATGAGTAAAGGACATTGCGTGGAAGCCTTGTATGTTACTCTTGAAGCGAAAGGCTTTATTTCTCGTGATGTTACCGATACATTAGGAGAATTCGGATCTATTTTGTCTGGTCACCCTACTATAGAAGTACCGGGTATTGAGGTTAATTCGGGAGCTTTAGGACATGGATTGTCTATTGGAGTTGGAATGGCCCTTGCTGCCAAAATGGATGAGGCTGATTATAAAACGTATGTGTTGATGGGAGATGGTGAACAGGGAGAAGGTTCCATCTATGAAGCTGCTATGGCAGGAAACCAATATAAATTGGATAATCTGGTAGCTATTATTGACCGTAATCGTTTGCAGATCAGCGGTACAACCGAGGAGGTCATGTCATTGGAGAGTATGCGTGACCGCTGGACTGCTTTCGGCTGGGATGTGTTGGAAATGAATGGGGATGAAATGGAAGATATCATCCGGATTTTCCATTCTATTGATTATACGAATAAAAAGCCTCATTTGCTTATCTCCCATACAACAAAAGGAAAAGGAGTATCTTATATGGAAGGCATCGCGAAGTGGCATCATGGCGTACCTACAGCCGAACAATATGAAGAGGCTGTTCGTGAGATATCCGAAAGAATTGAAAAACTAGAAAAAGAAAACAATGGCAAATAATATGATAGCGTGCAGAAAGAGCTTTACAGATACATTGCTGGAGTTGGCTCGTCAGGATAAAGATATTGTGGCGGTTACAACAGACGCCAGGGGTTCTGTTACTTTGGGGGATTTTGCAAAAGAATTACCTGCACAGTTTGTAGAATGTGGAATAGCCGAACAGGATGCGGTAGGAATATCAGCAGGTTTGGCACATAGCGGAAAAAAAGTGTTTGTATGTGGCCCGGCTTGCTTTTACGTGGCACGTAGCTTGGAGCAGGTGAAGGTCGATTTGGCTTATAGTCAGAATAATGTGAAGATACTGGGAGTAAGCGGTGGAGTTGCTTATGGTGCTTTGGGGGCTACTCATCATAGCCTGCATGATATTGCCGTATTAAGAACTTTTCCGGGAATGAATATCGTTCTTCCTTGTGATGCCCGTCAGACACGCAAGTTGGTCAAACTATTGGTAGATTATCCTGAACCGGTGTATGTACGTGTAGGAAGAGCTGCTGTTCCCGATGTGTATGAGAATGATGATTTTGATTTTGTTCTGGGAAAAGCTAATATGCTGCTGAACGGTACGGACCTGACCATCATTGCTGCCGGAGAAACGGTTTATCATGCTTATCAAGCTGGTTTGATGTTACAGGAGAAAGGCATTAAGGCACGTGTGTTGGATATGTCTTCCATCAAGCCCGTTGATGCGGAAGCCATCAGGAAAGCGGCAGAAGAAACCGGAAGAATTATCACTGTGGAAGAGCATAGTCAGTTTGGTGGTTTGGGAGCTATTGTGGTTGAGACGCTTTCCGAAAATCCGGTTCCGGTACGCATTATCGGCATCCCCGATGAGAACGTGGTTCATGGAAACTCCCATGAAATCTTTGCCCATTACGGATTGGATAAAGAGGGCATCTGCAAGACTGCCCTTGAATTCGTGAAAAAATAAACATATCCTTTTTAAATCTAATAGTATGATTAGCAGAATAATTACCATAGATCAAAGTACTTCGGCAACAAAAGCCATGCTGTTCTCTGAAGATTGCGAATTGTTGCATCGGGTAAATATAGAACATCAGCAATTCTACCCGCAGATAGGATGGGTAGAGCATGATGCCGAAGAAATCTATAAAAATACCATAGAAGCGATACATTGTCTGCTTGAACAAGAAGAAGTGAATGGAAAGGATATTTCTTATTCTCTTGCCATCACCAATCAGCGCGAAACGGTGGTTGTTTGGAACCGACATACCGGCAAGTCCGTTTATCATGCCGTGGTATGGCAATGCCAGCGGGGAGCGGCTATTTGCAAAGAACTGAAAGATAAGGGATACAGCGAACTGGTACAACGAAAGACCGGATTGCTTATCGATCCTTATTTTTCTGCCAGTGGTGCTAAGTGGATATTGGATAACGTGGAAAATGCACGTGAACTGGCAGAAAAAGGCGATTTGTTGATGGGAACTATTGATTCCTGGCTGATTTGGAAACTGACCGAAGGCAGGAAGCATCTGACTGATTATACGAATGCGTCGCGTACCATGCTTTTTAATATTCATACTTTGGACTGGGATGAAGAGTTGTTGAAACTCTTCACTATTCCCCGGAGTATGATGCCGGAAGCGTTGCCCTGTGATGCTGTTTTTGGAGAAACAACGATAGAGGGTTTGTTCAAATCTCCGATACAAATAGCAGGTGTTTTAGGTGATTCCCATGGAGCATTAACCGGTCAGATGTGTTTTGAGGCAGGTATGGGCAAGGTGACTTATGGAACGGGATCATCTGTTATGGTTAACATTGGAGAAGAGGCTGTCGCTGCTCCTGAAGGGCTGGTTACATCCGTCGGATTCTCGGCTTTGGGTAAAGTGTATTATGCTTTTGAGGGCAATATCCATTGCACCGGAGCCACTATCAAATGGATGGTGGAGAAATTGGGATTGGTGGACTCGTTCAATCAAATTGAAACCTTGGCGACTTCGGTTAAAAACAATGATGGTGTCTATCTGGTTCCCGCCTTTACCGGATTGGGAGCTCCCTGGTGGAAACCGGATGCTAAAGCTGCCATCTGGGGAATGACACTGAATGCTGGAAAAGCGCATGTGCTGCGTGCAGGATTGGAATCCATTGCTTATCAAGTGAAGGATTTGATAGACATGATGACCCGGCAGGCAGGAATCGAGCTGAAAGCGTTGCGTGTTGACGGAGGCCCCACGAAGAATCAGTTCCTGATGCAGTTTCAGGCTGATATGCTGCATGCCGTCATTAACCGTTCGGAGATAGAGGAAGCTTCTGCATTGGGGGCTGTTGTCATGAATGGCTTTGCCTGTAAGAAGTGGGCCAGTTTCCAAGAAGCCGCTGCCATGCGTACCATTGACAATTGCATCGCTCCCTGTATGGAGGAAAAAGAACTTCAATCTTTGTATAGTGGCTGGCGTGAGGCTGTTAAGAAAGTAATAGGACAGAATAACTAACTGAATATATCGTAACTTTTAATACCATTAGAAATGAAAAACAAGAAAAAAATGTGTTTTGGTGTCATCATTGGAACACGCGCTTATTTTAACTCGGAATTAGCAAAAGATGTCCGTAAACAATTGTTGGAAACACTGACGAAAGAGGGCTATGACTATGTCATTCTCCCCGAAGATGCTACGCCTACAGGCAGTAGCAGTATTGAAACAAGAGAAGATGGCTTGAAATGTGCAAAGTTATTCCGTGAGAACCGTGACCGCATTGATGGAATCATTGTTTCATTACCTAACTTCGGTTTTGAAATCGGTATCATCAATGCTATCAGTGTAGCCGATCTGAATGTGCCTGTTTTGGTTCAGGCATGTGATGATGAGAATGACAAGGTGGATTTGGATAGCCGTCGTGACGCGTTCTGTGGTAAGATTTCCGTATGCAATAACTTGTATCAGTATGGCATTCCTTTTACTGATACTACGCTACATACTTATTCTATTTATTCTGATTTGCTGGCAGCCGATATTAATAAGTTCGCTGCGATCTGCCGGGTGGTGAATGGTCTTCGTCATGCTCGCATCGGTGCCATCGGCACTCGTCCTGCCGGCTTCCAGACCGTCCGCGCCAGCGAGAAACTGTTGCAGGCATCGGGCATTACAGTCGTTCCGGTAGATCTTTCTGAAATCTTGTCTGCCGCCCGTAAGATTGAAGATGCTGATGAAACGTTACAAGCAAAACTGAAAGAAATCAGACAATATGCTGCTGTTCCCGAACAATACAATGATAAACTGATTTTGCAGGCTAAATTTGGCGTGGCTGTAGAACAATGGATGGAAGCCAATGAAATTGATGCTGTAGCTATCCAGTGTTGGGACTCTTTGGAGCAAAACTATGGTTGTGCAGCTTGTGTGACTATGAGTATGTTGAGTGAAAAATTAATACCTGCTGCTTGTGAAGTGGATATTGCCGGTGCAGTGTCTATGTATGCGTTGACATTGGCTTCCGGTCGCCCGTCGGCATTACTTGACTGGAACAATAACTTTGCCGAGGATCGTAACAAGTGTGTGTGTACACATTGTGGTAACTTCCCTAAATCATTTGTAATGAATGATTTGAAGTTAGGAACATTAGGAGTGTTGGGCAGAACATTAGGTAAGGTACATACTTTCGGTGCCGTTTACGGTAAAGTAAAACAGGGTGATTTCACCTTCTTCCGTATCTCGACAGATGATACGAAGGGTTGTATCAAGTCTTATTTGGGCAAAGGTGACCTGACCGATGACCCATACGGAATGGATGGTTGTATAGCAGTAACCAAGGTGGATAATCTGCAGCCGCTTATGAAATATATTTGTAAGAATGGATTCGAACATCATGTGGCTATGTGCCGTGGCAATGTGAAAGATATTTTGGCGGAAGCTATTGAAACTTATCTGAACTGGAATATCTATATTCACGAATAATATCGATGAAATATGATATTGGTAGATAATTACTTTTTGGCAATCCTCTGCTGTGTTATTTGCTGTGCCTGCTGGGGCTCTTGGGCAAATACGCAGAAGATGGTTGCCGCCAAGCAATGGAGCTTTGAACTGTTTTATTGGGATTTGACCGTCGGTCTGTTCCTTACAGCTTTATTGGGGGCGGTGACTTTAGGAAGTATGGGAAGTGAAGGCCGTACCTTTTTTCAGGATTTGGCAGTCATGGACTGGTCTAGCATTCAATATGCATTCTTGGGCGGTGTTGTGTGGAACTTTGGCAATATATTTCTTACCGCAGCCATTGCTGTAGCCGGAATGTCAGTAGGTTTTCCTATCGGTGGAGGCTTGGCCTGGATTGGAGGTATTGTATTCAATTATTTATTAATCTCTTTGGCCGGTCAGACCTATCAGGGAAATCAGCTTTTACTATGGAGTGGTGTGTTAGTCATCATTGTAGCTATACTGATCTGCGGAAAAGCGTACGGAAAGTTATCGTCCGGCAAGGCTTCCACTCCGAAGAAGGGGACTCTGCTGGCCATTATGGCAGGTATCGCTATCATGTTTTTTTACGGATTGGTAGTGAAATCTCTTGACCCGCAGTATGTGGCGGGAGGAACCGGAACGCTGACTCCTTATACAGGTGTGTTCTTCTTTGCGGTAGGTATTCTGGCCAGCACACCTATATTCAATACCTTTGCCATGAAGCATCCGGTAGAAGGCAAGGCGGTGACCATGAAAGATTACTTTGCCGGCGATGCCAAGACCCATCTCACAGGTATGCTGGGAGGCTTTATCTGGATGGGCGGCATGGTGATTAGTTTTATGGGAGCAGGTGCTGCCAATCCGGCTATCTCTTATGCCCTTAGCAATGCAGCGCCTGTGGTGGCTATGATCTGGGGAGTTTTTGTCTGGAAGGAATTTAAGGAAGCTCCGAAGGGGACCAATAAACTGATTGCGGCTATGTTCTCCTTGTTTATTATCGGATTAATAAGCATTACTTTGTCAAATTAAAAATTAGATGAAGAGAAATTATAAAATAGGGCTTGTAATGAAGTCGTTACAAGCCGATTTTTTCAAAGTGATGAAAGAAGGGGCCATTCAGTATGCGGCCCCTCTTCCGTTTTTGGATTTGGTTTGTGTGGGAACGGCTACACAGACAGAGGTAAAGGAACAGGTTGACTTGATGTATTCCTTGATTCATCAGCAAGTCGATGCTATCGTATTGGTTCCTATAGATTCAAAAGCCTTAGTTCAGCCTGTAGTAGAGGCTGTCAGGAAAGGAGTTCCGGTAATCAATATTGATATCCGGTTGGATACTCAGCTATTGGAGCAGGCAGGAGTAGAAGTGGCTTTTGTGGGACCGGATAATTTTGCAGCTGCGTATGAAGTGGGTAAATTATTGGATAAGAAGTTGCGGAATGAAGATAAAGTTGCTATTATTGAAGGATTGGCGGCAGCCGATAATGCGCAGCAGCGTAAAAGAGGTTTTATCAAGGCGATAGAAGAAAAAGGGTTAAGATTGGTGGCATCCGAACCGGCCGACTGGGAAACGGAGAAAGCCGCCGAAGTTTTTCAGGCTATGTGGATGCGGTATCCTGATTTGAAAGCTGTATATTGCAGCAATGATGCGATGGCGTTGGGGGTTCTTCAGCAGATGCAAGAAAAAAATTGCTATCTGCCTGTAGTGGGCTTTGATAATGATGCGGTGATGAAAGAATTTCTTTCTACGGGAAAACTGGTTGCAACAGCTGATATTTTCAGCTCACAGATGGCTGTCCGGGGCATTGAGTTCGCTTTGGATGTATTGGAGGGAAAAATAGAGAATAGAGGGGTTCATTCTACAGCTTACGAAATTATTAAACAATGAGTTCGTAGGGAAACGGCCCATACTGAGATATGCACTTAAGGCACCGGCTGTTTAACTTCTTAATATTGCCGGCAATGAGCAATATTAAGAAGTATTCTTTTTACGAATGAAATATTTAGTGTAATTTTGTGGCTCAAAATAAATTAAATAGAATCATTATGGCAGCAAAACCAGGTATACCTAAAGGAACGAGAGATTTTTCGCCGGTGGAAATGGCGAAACGTAACTATATATTCAATACGATCCGTGATGTGTTTCATCTTTTCAGCTATCAGCAGATTGAAACTCCTTCTATGGAGAATTTGTCTACCTTGATGGGAAAATACGGTGACGAAGGGGATAAGTTATTGTTTAAGATACAGAACTCAGGTGATTATTTCAACGGCATTACCGATGAGGAATTGCTGAGCCGCAATGCGGTAAAGCTGGCGAGCAAGTTCTGTGAAAAAGGATTGCGCTACGATCTCACCGTACCTTTTGCCCGCTATGTGGTGATGCATCGTGATGAAATAAGTTTTCCTTTCAAACGTTATCAAATCCAACCGGTTTGGCGTGCGGATCGTCCCCAAAAAGGGCGTTACCGTGAGTTTTACCAATGTGACGCCGATGTGGTAGGCAGCAATTCTTTATTGAATGAAGTGGAGCTGGTACAGATGATAGACCGTGTATTTGGTAAATTCGGAGTACGTGTTTCAATTAAAATCAATAACCGTAAGATATTGACCGGTATTGCCGAGATTATCGGGGAGGCTGATAAAATTGTAGATATTACCGTAGCCATTGACAAACTGGATAAAATCGGATTGGAAAATGTAAATGCGGAATTGGCTTCTAAAGGGATTCCTCAAGAGGCTATTGATAAATTGCAGCCGATTATTTTATTGAGTGGAAGCAATGAAGAGAAATTGGAAACTTTGAAGACTGTCCTTGCTACCAGTGAAGCGGGATTGAAGGGAGTGGAAGAAAGTGAATTCATATTAAAAACCGTGTCTGCACTGGGTGTGAAGAGTGAAGTGGAATTGGATTTGACTTTGGCTCGCGGCTTGAATTATTATACAGGAGCAATTTTTGAAGTGAAGGCCTTGGATGTGCAGATTGGCAGCATCAGTGGTGGTGGCCGTTATGATAATCTGACCGGTGTCTTTGGTATGGATGGTATGTCTGGTGTAGGTATCTCTTTCGGAGCCGACCGTATTTTTGATGTGTTGAATCAGTTGGATTTGTATCCGAAAGAAGCGGTGAACGGAACCGAGCTGTTGTTTGTAAACTTCGGCGATAAAGAGGCTGCTTATTGTCTGCCTATCCTGGCAAAAGTCCGTGAAGCAGGGGTGCGCGCTGAAATTTATCCGGATGCTTCTAAAATGAAGAAGCAGATGGGATATGCCAATGACAAGCAGATTCCTTTTGTCGCTATTGTTGGTGAAAATGAAATGAACGAAGGGAAACTGACTTTGAAGAATATGACTACAGGCGAGCAGTCACTGGTTACACCGGATGAGCTGCTGGCGGTGGTGAAAGCTTGATGTTTACTAATTATCTGCAATCATACCATAAAAGCTTCATTGATGGATGATTGCATCACATGGGAATGCCCGATAACGTTTGCTTTATACGTTATTTGTATTGAAATATAAATGCTGGATTACCTATGTGGATAATCAGATTGTTTTTTCTTCCGTCACTACATCTTACTGATTCTAAAAGAGATGTAGTGACGGAAATTTTTGTATTCCCCCGAAATGGTTTGTTCTCTTTTTTCCGCGTAGAGGCGACAAAGCGGAATGCCTGTTCTTGTCGTTGTTGGTTGTATTTCTTGTTTTAAGGATGAAAACTGATGGAGCTGACCTGAAATATGATTTTCTTTTGCGAGAGTCTGATATTATTCACTATATTTGTGGAATGCTAGCCTTATAAATTTAATCAGATGATAGAGGAAAATCAGTTGATATCCCATTTGTATCAAAATAGGGATAATGGTCAATGGATGATACAAACCAATGATGAACATCAAAAGGGGGTTGCTGATATGGCGGCATCCTTCGCCGGGCAGTTCGGACTTCCTTCTTGGGGGCGTGCGCTCGGCCTACTTCATGACAAAGGAAAGGAACGGGCGGCATTCCAGCAATACATACGCAAGATGAATGGTTTGCCTACGAGTGACAAGAAGCGCTATGATGATCATACCCATGCTTTTGTGGGTGGAATATTGGCAAAAGAACTTATGGGAAAGGATGTTTCCCATCTTCTTGTAAACCAAATTATTTCTCATCACACGGGGTTACATGATTTCGGGGATGTGGAAAACATATTGAAAGAGAGGCTATTGTCCAAAGAAATAAACGAGGGTGACATTAGCATAAACAAACCTTTATTATTCCAAGAATTTATTGATTCACCTTTTTCTAAATCAAAGGTTGAATGGAAACACTTTCATCACCTTTCCCGTATGCTTTTTTCCTGTCTTGTAGATGCCGACCGGCTCGATACAGAACGGTTTATGGATGTAGAGTCATGGCGGAAGCGGGGAAATTCGGCTACGCTTGCCGATTTGCTTCCACAGCTGGAGGCATATATGCAAAAACTGCAATCGAATGCAGCTGATACGAAAGTGAACCGCATCCGCCAGCAAGTGAAAGAACAATGCAGTAGAACTTCTTCAAGCGAAAAAGGATTTTATAGTCTTACAGTTCCGACGGGAGGCGGTAAAACACTTTCTTCTTTGTTATGGGCCATGAAGCATGCTGTAAGCCATTCAATGAATCGTATCATCATCGCCATCCCATATACCAGTATCATTGTGCAAACGGCAGGGCTTTTGAAGGAAATCTTTGGTGAAGAAAATGTATTGGAGCATCATAGTAATTTCGACCCCGATGATATTAAGGACGAGGAAAATAGGGAAAAAGCAAAATTGGCTACAGAGAATTGGGACTATCCCATTATTGTCACTACCAATGTACAGCTTTTTGAATCTATGTTTAGCAATAAAACATCTGATTGCCGCAAACTGCACAACATGGCAAATTCAATTCTTGTTTTGGATGAGGTTCAGATGTTGCCAACCGGCTTCTTGCGGCCGATAGTCGATGCGCTGAAAGCGTATCAGGAAATGTTCGGGGTTTCGGTATTGTTTACCACGGCAAGCCAGCCGGTACTGAGTGGTCTGATAGAAGGAACAAATCCTAAAGCTGATTTTAAGGGAATAGAACATATCAAGGAAATTATTCCGGAAGAATTTGCTTTGCATGACCAGCTTCGCCGTGTGAAGTTGTCAATCGATGATACAGGAAAAACATACGATGAGATAGCTGCAAAGGTGTCTGAATATAATAAGGTGTTGTGCATAGTGAACACTCGTAAAGATGCCAAAGAGCTGTATGACCGTTTGCCCAATGACGGAGTGAAATTGCATTTGTCTAGAATGATGTGCCCTGCCCACTTACACGAAACTATTGGTAAAATAAAAACTTTATTGAAGGATGAGTCGCAGCCGATTGTCAGGGTCATTGCAACCCAGCTTGTGGAGGCCGGTGTGGATATAGACTTTCCGGTTGTGTTCCGTCAAGAAGCAGGACTCGATTCTGTATTGCAAGCAGCGGGACGGTGCAATCGGGAAGGACGAAGTGCCATGGGACATACATTTGTGTTCAGTCTGGCGGCAGAGAAGCGAAAGCTCTTCGGTTCAATGGCTGACTCCAACAATGCTCGGTTGAATTTGCCGGAAGATAGTGATTGGTTTGCTCCTTCTACCATGAAAGCCTATTTTTGTCAATTATATAGCAGAAAACAAACATTTGATGAAAAGGATATAAAGCACTGGCTCTACAAACCTACTGAGTTATGTTTTGAAACTGCATCAAAAGAATTTCGCCTGATTGATGATACGAGTATAAATGTTATCGTAAATTGGGAAAACAGCATGGAACTTATAGAGCAGTTGAAAGAATCGGGGTGTACCTACTCGTTGGTGAAGCAATTGGCGAAATTTACTGTAGGCATCCGTTCCTATGATTTTAAGCAACTGAAAGGCTATGGGCTTGTCGAAGAAATATTGGAAGGAATATATGTATTGGCAGACAGGTCTCAGTATAATAAAACCACAGGTCTCAGCCTTGATAACCATTGGCTGGAGGAAGTATTAATGATATAAAGAAACGGATATGACAAAGAAAGAAACATTGAAATTGTTTGAAGAACGTAAAGTCCGCACCGTGTGGGATGATGAAAAGGAAAAATGGTATTTTTCGATAGTTGATGTGGTGTCAGTTTTAACAGACAGTGTTGATGCAACTGCTTATTGGCGTAAGTTAAAGCAAAGACTTAAAGAAGAGGGAAATGAAACCGTGACAAATTGTCACGGTTTGAAAATGAAAGCCACAGACGGTAAGATGCGACTTACAGATGTGGCTGATACAGAACAACTACTACGTATCATTCAGTCTATCCCATCTCCCAAGGCAGAACCGTTCAAGCAATGGATGGCACATGTAGCATCCGAACGTCTTGATCAGATGCAAGACCCTGAGTTGAGTATTGAGCAAGCTATGATGGACTACAAGCGACTTGGTTACTCTGACAACTGGATAAACCAACGCTTGAAGAGCATTGAAATCCGTAAAGATCTTACAGATCAATGGAAACTACATAATGTAGAGGAAGGTGTTCAATATGCTACTCTTACAGACATTATCTATCAGCAATGGACCGGAAAGTCGGCAAAGGAGTACAAACAGTTCAAGGGCTTGAAGAAAGAAAATCTCCGGGACAATATGACCAATGAAGAATTGGTTCTTAATATGCTGGCCGAACTCTCTACGACAAGTATTACTAAAGCTAAAAATCCTCAGACATTGGGTGAAAATATGCAGTGTGCGGCTGACGGTGGTGATGTGGCTCGTGTGGCACGCGAACAGTTGGAGCAAAAAACCGGTCGTGAAGTGGTAACTCCCTTGTCGGCAAAAAGGTTTTTTGAAGGTCAGAAGCCGGAAGATTTATTGGAAAACAAGGAAAACGATGAATGATATGGAATATACAGATAAAGAATATTGTCTGGAGGTGTGGGGCGATTGGGCTTGTTTCACTCGTCCGGAGTTGAAAGTAGAGCGTGTGAGTTATGATGTCATTACGCCATCGGCGGCACGCGCCATCTTTGAAGCGATACTGTTTAAACGTTATGCCATGCGTTGGCAGATAACCAAGATTGAGGTACTCAGGCCTATTAAATGGGCTACCATTAGACGGAATGAGGTGGGGGCAGTTGCCAGTAAATCACCTATCATTATTGAAGATAAACGTCAGCAGAAGAACACGTTGCTTCTGCTGGATGTGCGTTACCGAATTTATGCTAAGTTAGTATTTATTCCGGTAAAAGACCGTCCGAAAGAGGCTTTTGCCAAGCATCAGCCAAGTGCCGACGAGAATCCTATGAAGTATTATCAGATGTTCGAACGCAGGGCATCACAAGGGCAATGTTTTACGCAGCCCTATCTCGGATGTCGTGAGTTTTCTGCAAACTGGAAGTATATTGAAAGTACTGATAATCTTGATTATCCCTTAGCCGAAGACAGGGATTTCGGCATTATGCTTTATGATATGGACTTTGAGGAAAATCCACAAAAGCCGGATGCTATGTTTTATAGAGCCCAAATGAAAAAGGGAGTGATTGTTGTACCGGATAAAGATAGTGAGGAGGTGTTGAGATGATACTGAAAGCATTATATGATTACTATCATCGAAGTGGAGATGATGTGGCCCCTTTTGGTTTAGAATACAAAGAGATTGGATTTATTATTGTTATTGATAGATGTGGAAAATTTCTGCGCTTTGAAGACAGGCGCATAGATAAGAAGTCGGCACAGCAGTTTCTTGTTAAGAAAAGTGTTAGCCGGTCAAGTGCCCCTGTTGCAAACTATTTGTATGACAATAGTAAATATGTATTTGGTTATTCCGATAAGGGGGATATGGAAAAGATACGTAAGTACTTTGAAGTATTTAAGGCGAAAGTAAAAGATATATATGATGCTTTTCCGGATAATGAGGACATAAAAGCTGTTTATGCATTTTATCAGCAAGACCATTCTTTTATAGTTGGGGCTATGCAGAAAGATTCTTTATGGGATGATATAGCCAAAAATCTTAATAAGAAATATTCTACCTTTTCTTTCCTTATAGAAGGGGATACGAAAATAGTGGCTTCGAAAAGGGAATTGATAAATTTGTTTGACGAGAATCATGGCGTGGCAGGAAATCTTTGTTTGATAACAGGGAGATATTCAAAAGTTGTAGAGATTACAACTGCTACAAAGATACTTGGAAGCCAAGAAACAGCTAAACTAGTTGCATTTCAAGTTAATTCCGGGTATGATTCGTATGGGAAATCTAAAGGATACAATGCTCCAATATCAGAAGAAGCTGAATTTGCATATACAACCGCATTGAATCATTTGCTGCGTTCGGATTCTCACAATAAGTTTATGGTGGGCTCACGTACTTATCTTTTCTGGGCTTCCTCCAATAGCGAGGCTTCAAAAGAGTCCGAAAATAGTCTATTTTCTTTGTTGGGGCGGATTGAAGAAGAAAATGACGACTCAAACAGGCGCATAAAGTTAGTATATGATACTTTCCAGTCTATCTATAACGGAAAATTATCGGCAAACGATGATGACAAATTCTTCATTTTGGGTTTGGCTCCCAATTCGGCAAGAATTGCGGTAGTATATTGGAATGAGATGCCTTTGCGTGAGTTTGCAGGTTTGATAAGTAAACATTTTACGGATATGGAGATGGTTGACACTCGCAAAGATAAGAAGCCGTACGTGGGACTGCATTCCATTCTTGGAAATGTTACTCTTGGAGGAAAGTCAAGTGATGCGACTCCCAACCTTCCTGATGCTGTGGTGAGAAGTATATTTCAAGGGTTGCCGTATCCGGCTTCTCTCTTTCAAGCATGTATTCGTCGCATACGTGCAGAACAATCCGTCAATATAGTGCGTGCTGCTATCATCAAGGCATATCTCAACAGACTAAACGAAAATAACAACCATAAAAAATTAGATGTTATGTTAGACAAAGAAAATCAAAATCAAGGGTATCTTTGTGGAAGGCTATTTGCCGTACTTGACAAGATACAGGAGGATGCCAATGGTATTCATTCCATTCGAGAACGCTATATGAATGCTGCATCAGCAACTCCTTCCATGGTTTTTGCCACGGTGCTCAATCTTTCTACTCATCATATAGAGAAGTTGAATCCGGGTGGACAAGTGTTCTATGAGAAGCTGAAACAGGAAATTATATCCAAACTTGATGCAAAAGGATTTCCTCCACATCTTAACCTGCAAGATCAAGGACGGTTCTTTGTGGGATATTATCACCAACGTCAAGACCTTTTTATGAGTAAGGAAAATAAAGAAATGGAATAATAATTTTAAAAATATAAAGTTATGTCAGAACTAAAGAATAGAATTGATTTCTTTTACATATTTGATGTAAAAGATGGTAACCCAAATGGTGATCCGGATGCGGGTAATCTACCACGTGTGGATGCCGAAACAGGTATGGGACTTGTTACGGATGTCTGCTTGAAACGCAAGGTTCGTAATTATGTACAAATAGCAAAAGGGCTTGTGAATGGCTTTGATATATTTATCAAAGAGAAGGCAGTCCTGAATACTTTGATTGATAATGCACATGATGATTCAGAAGTAAAAAATGCAAAGGACAAAATAGAAGCAGCACGTCGTTTTATGTGTAATAATTACTTCGATATCAGAACATTTGGTGCAGTTATGTCAACAGGTAAAAATGCGGGTCAAGTTCGTGGTCCTATCCAGTTCACCTTTGCTCGTTCTATAGATCCAATTGCTGTAGCGGAACATTCTATAACTCGTATGGCAGTAGCAACAGAGAAAGAAGCGGAAAAACAAGATGGTGGCAATCGTACAATGGGACGTAAAGCCACCATTCCTTATGGCCTCTATGTCTGTCACGGCTTCATCTCCGCCAACTTGGCACAACAGACAGGATTTTCTGAAGAAGACCTTGAACTATTTTGGGAAGCTTTAAAGAACATGTTCGATGTGGATCGTTCGGCGGCACGTGGATTGATGAGTGCTCAAAAACTGATAGTCTTCAAGCATGACTCCATATTGGGTAATGCTCCCGCCAACAAGTTGTTTGAATTGGTAAAAGTGGAGAAAGTCTGCGATGGAGCACCACGCTCATTCATCGACTATTCAGTTACTATAGATAAGGAGAATGCTCCATCAAATGTAACTATTGAGGAACTGATATAATTCCATCGTATGTACAATGAAGACGATATGCTTATGTTGTCGGGGATTCAGCACTTTAGGTTCTGTCCCCGGCAATGGGCTTTGATACACATTGAGCAGCAATGGAACGATAATCGTCTCACCATCGAAGGACAGATTCTGCACAAGCATGTAGATGATCCGTTTTATAGACAAAAGTGTGGTGACCAGATAACATTGCGTGCGGTGAATATCGCTTCGCGTGAACTTGGACTCTATGGAATCTCTGATGCCATAGAGTTACTTCCTTCCTCATCTTTTGAAAATACGATTTTGCATCCCAACTATCCGGGGCGATGGCAACCGGTTGCTGTGGAGTATAAGCATGGCAAACCGAAAAGAAACGAAGTGGATGAAGTGCAGTTGGCAGCACAAATCATGTGTATAGAAGAAATGTATGCTATCCATATATCATACGGCTCTTTCTTTTATGGGGAGCTTCGCCATCGGGTTAATGTGGATATAACGGAGGAGCTGCGAAATATAGTCAGACAATGTGCCCGGGATATGCACGATATATTTAGTAAAGCGGTTATCCCGAAGGCTGAATATGGGAAACATTGTGACAAGTGCTCGCTGAAAGATATCTGCATGCCGGAAATGGTAAATAATTGTACTTCGGTAGATAATTACCTTACTAAAAATCTGTACCTATGAGAAAACTATTGAATACTTTGTATGTGACGACACCGGAAGCGTATCTTAGTAAGGATGGGCTGAATGTCGTTATATCTGTTCAGCAGGAGGAGGTGTTTCGTATTCCTGTCATAAATATAGAGGGCATCGTTACGTTCGGATATATGGGCGCAAGTCCCGGTGTGATGAAATTGTGTAGTGACAATGGTATATCACTCACATTTCTTTCTCCACAAGGCAGATTTATCAGCAGGGTTCAAGGTGCTACGAAAGGGAATGTTCTGTTACGCAAAAAGCAGTACCAATTGTCGGACGATGCATCTTGGTCGTTGCATGTGGTTAGGTTGATGATTGGTGGTAAGATTCAAAACTATCGCAATATATTGAGGAGATATATTCGTGATTATGGTGAGAATGAAGACATTAATAGGGCGGTGCAAGTATTGGAACGTGCCAAGCATGATGCTTTGAAGGCTCAAGATAAGACGGAATTAATTGGTTATGAGGGGATGGCTTCGAATGCCTATTTTGAGGTATTGCCAATCTTGATACTTAATCAGAAGACTGATTTCCCATTTCATGGTCGCAATCGTCGTCCTCCCAAGGATGCGGTGAATGCCATGTTGTCTTTTGCATATACGTTGATAGCCAATGATGTTGCGGCCGCTCTCGAAACTGTTGGCCTTGATCCATACGTCGGGTTTCTCCATACACTCCGTCCGGGGCGCACATCGTTGGCCTTAGATATGATGGAAGAGTTACGTGCTTACCTTGGCGACCGTTTTATTTTGTCGTTGATTAATAAAAGACAGATTTCAGTAAAAGACTTCTTGTTCCAAGGTGATAATGGGGTTGTTATGACAGATAAAGGGAAAAAGACTTTTATTACTGCATGGCAGGCAAGGAAAAGGGAAGTGATAATTCATCCTTATCTTAATGAAAAAGTTGAAATAGGGCTTCTGCCTTATGTGCAGGCTATGTTAATGGCAAGGTATATCAGGCAGGATATTGACGATTATCCGGTATTTCTTATAAAATGATTTTTAATTATGTACATTCTTGTGACTTACGATGTGGATACTACAAGCAAAGAGGGGGCTCGCCGTTTACGATGTGTGGCCAAGGCTTGTCTGGATTATGGACAGAGGGTGCAGAACTCAGTCTTTGAGTGTGTAGTGACGGAAGCGCAATATTCTCTTCTAAAAGGGAGAGTTAGGGATATTATTGATATGTCTCTTGATAGTGTTCGTTTTTATATTCTTAGTAAAAATGAGAATAAGAGGGTGGAAGTAATAGGTGTTGAAACGGCGTATAAACTTGAGGAGGCTCTTATAATATAATGCGAATGTGGTGTGTTACAAAAAAAGTAGTATCTTCGCATGTGTTAATAATCAGTAGATTAAATTATTTGTAAAGTATTTCTTCGTTATGAAGTTGAATAATAATGATGATTCGCATAACAGTGGATTAAATTTGCTGATTTATAATATGTTATTAGATATAGAGTCACACCCTGCGTGGGTGTGTGGATTGAAACCTTCCGCAGAGCCCTCTATTCTGCCCTTGACAAGTCACACCCTGCGTGGGTGTGTGGATTGAAACAATACAAGCCCGTCTATCCTCTCGTCAATCCATAGGTCACACCCTGCGTGGGTGTGTGGATTGAAACTTAGGATATTAAAAATGTCTGCACTATATTTGGTCACACCCTGCGTGGGTGTGTGGATTGAAACTTGTCAAGCTCACAGAACTTGGCGGAGTAACGTGTCACACCCTGCGTGGGTGTGTGGATTGAAACATACACAGTAAGATAAAGACTGTCAGTCCTTATAGTCACACCCTGCGTGGGTGTGTGGATTGAAACAGAGATGTTAGAAGCATAGAATCTCAAGACAAAGTCACACCCTGCGTGGGTGTGTGGATTGAAACGCCTTCGTTGCGACAAGATTTCCATTCTGATCCAGTCACACCCTGCGTGGGTGTGTGGATTGAAACGATCATCTTAAAACGATAATGAAAGTATTCCACTGTCACACCCTGCGTGGGTGTGTGGATTGAAACTTGTTGGGAGTTACTATGCGGCCACTATATGCCAGTCACACCCTGCGTGGGTGTGTGGATTGAAACATGTCTTATCAAAAAATCAAACACATCCCCTCCGTCACACCCTGCGTGGGTGTGTGGATTGAAACTTGGTTTTAAATGGTTTAAGTAATAGGTACCCAAGTCACACCCTGCGTGGGTGTGTGGATTGAAACCGAGGTGTTTGATGAAACGATTATCAAGGATCGTCACACCCTGCGTGGGTGTGTGGATTGAAACCTTCAACCGTGAATTTAACAATACCTTGTTTTGGTCACACCCTGCGTAGGTGTGTGGATTGAAACATCGAATAGCGTCCAAACGGGGTGGCCGATTTCGTCACACCCTGCGTGGGTGTATATGGATTGAAGCATTGTTCACTCGTTGGTCAAGTTTATGGAAGAATTGTAAGCATTCGGCCTCTTGTGTATTTCTCTTCAAGCTGTTATAAAGTCAAAAGCCAAACGAAGTACGTTAGGCTTTTGACTTTGTTATGACTGGAAAAAACACGCACAATCCCGGATGCTTATCTTTTGTCTGTCTTCTTTTGTGGTTTCACCTAGGTGACAATACATTGGCATCTAAGTGGAGAGGCGTAGTCACCCAAGTGATACGCTTGCTTCACCTTGGTGAAACTATAAATTCAACTAAGTGTTTCAAAGCAAATATATTATATTTTTACTATACTATCCCTTGTTGCTTATTTGTTATATTATTGATTATTAATGTGTTGTTATCTGTTTGTATCGATTGTTTTTCTTGTCTTTATAAGATATATTAAAACATAAACTAACATGAAAA
>OJOS01000186.1_pt1 | contig 45512 bp, 36 predicted proteins | sample 1598271 | NCBI WGS metagenome assembly OJOS01 (sample SAMN03922451, study PRJEB24848) | human gut metagenome | isolation source: stool sample | host: Homo sapiens | place: Germany | collected 2009-11
TCCTGGCAACACGGCTGATGATTCTTCCGGCTGCATTCTTGTGGGAAAAAACACGAAAGTCGGACGGCTGACCGAATCACGCTACACATCCGACAGACTCAACGTGCTAGTTAAGGATGCGCAGAGAAAGGGTGAGAGTATAACGATTGAGATTGTGTAAGATAATTGTTTAATCAAAAGCGTTCTTTGACTTGTTGGAATTACCGATTTAATTGTTAAAAAATAGAGATTCATATATAGTATAGCAGTAATTTGTTTTCTTTGCAAAATAATATATGTAAAAGTATGACGTACTATATATGGTTTGACGAAAGTGATAAGGAAGGAGAATTCTACTCAAATTTCTATGGAGGTATTCTTATAAAATCTAAGGATTTCGGCAATGTATTGCAGATGATGAAATACAAAGTTGAAGAATTGGGGCTTACCAACGAAGAAATCAAGTGGCAGAAAGTGAATCAGTATACGTATGAAAAATATTGTTCACTGGTTGATTTCATATTTGATTTGCTCGAAAACGACTTAATAAAGATTCGTATATTCTTTAGAAATAATCAATACGTCCCAGTAGGATTAACGAGTGAGCACAAACGCAATGGATTCTCGTTTTTATATTATCAGTTTATAAAACATTCTTTTGGATTGCAATATTCTAATCAGACAAAAGAAGACATAACATTGAAATTGTTTATTGACGACATTCCAATGAAAGGACCAGATAAAGCCAAATTTGAAGAATACTTGTATAGACTGAATAATGATTCAGGTTTTAAGAAAGCAAAAATAAAATTACGATATGGAGATATTCAAGAAGTTAATTCAAAAAAACATATACCACTTCAATTAATGGACTTGGTATTAGGCTCTATTTGCTTTAGATTAAACAATAAACATAAAATCAAAGACCCGATAACGAATAAAAGAGGAAATAGAACCAAATTAAAAGAACTTCTTTTTAAGCGTATAAGTAAAAGAATAAGGATATTACGCCCTAATTTCAATATAGGAGAAAGCACAGGTATTTCTTACCCATCTGATAGATGGGACTATCCATATAGCCATTGGAGTTTTAAACCTAGCAACTATAATAGGGATATGAACCAATCTAAAGGTGCAAAAAAAAGATAACCCCCATACATCTACACTAGTGAGCTACGGTCAACGTAGCCTTTCAATGTATCAAGGGCTATCTTCATGGCGCAAAGATAAAATTAAATATTCAAAAACGCAAAATAAAGTAACTATTTAACATTAAGCGGTAATTCCCAACGGTTTTACTGCTTTTTTTATGTCTAAAAACTGAGATTATGAAACAGAGGATATATTTCTGGATATTTGTTGCAGTAGTGTTACTTCTGCTGTTCGGATCATGTGGCAGCTCGCATAAATCTGTCAAGTCCGATACAGAAGTAATCAGGAAGGACAGCACGAGTGAATCTGTCAATATCGTACATGGGTCTGCTACTTCTTTAAGAGAACTGATAACCACTAATGGTAACTATGTGATTGATTTTCGAGTTTATGATACCCGAAAACCGCCCGATAGCCTGACCGGGAAACCTCCGTTATTGGCGGACGGGCAAATAGAGGGAAATTTCAATCAGGCAAAAGACAAGAAATCGGTTATAAACGATACTATAAAACTCAATGCCGACAAGAAATGCTCTTCCGATATCCATGAGAAAGAGTACACTGAAATGATGAAGGATAAAAGAGAATCCAAACTGCTTGAACAAATAGTTCTAGCATGTGTTAGTGGGGCAGTTCTTGTTGTTATCGTACTGGCGGTGGTCAGACGACAACGTGGAAACGATTTCTTATAATAAGACTTTAAATTTATGATTAAGACTTCCCAGCTTGTGATAAGTCGGGAAGTTTTTTTATTTCCATGAACAATTCGGTTTTGCCTGTGTTTGTGTAACCGTACTGATTATTGTTGCGCTGTTGGCGAAAAAAACATTGGCGTAATAATGATTCCTCATAATAAAACTTGAAATTCATAAGTTGAATACTCTGGCTCGTGATGAGTCGGGGTGTTTTATTAAGAAACTTGGTTGCATCTATTTTTTTGCAAAATCACTTTTATTTTTGCCTGTAAACATACATTTATTCAAAATAAAATATTACCTTTGCAGTATGCAACTGGAAAGGTAATATTTCCATATACATTAATATTGTCTGAAACTTTTAAAAATAAATAAATATTATCCCTATAAGGACAATTGCCTGTGAAGGTAATTGTCCTTTTTTATTATTACATTTTCTTGTTTTCGTAGACAACAAAATGTATATTTGCCATACCCAGTTGGATGGATGGGATAATTAATATTTTTAAAAGTTTATAAGAAAGAAATGAATTATTTAATTTTTAAGTACGATGAAATGGATGGAAGTTCCATTTCAAATGTATCAACAGATATTTTAACTATTGAAATTAATGGTGAACCGTGGTTTGTAGCTTCCGATGTATGTAATTTATTAGGGTTGACTAACACTACCGAATCTTTGTCTTCTCTTGATGAAGATGAAAAGCTGACCTCAGTAATACTTAGGGCAGGTCAAAATCGGAGAGTTAATCTAATCAGTGAGAGTGGTTTATATTCCTTAGTATTCAAGAGTAGGAAACCATTTGCTAAGAAGTTCTGCAAATGGATTACTAAAGTTGTAATTCCTTCAATAAGGAAAACCGGACGTTATAGTCTAGACAGAAGTGAAATCCCTAATTTTGTAATAAGGTACAATGATAATTGGGATCGAGTGGATAAAGGGTATTTTTCTGTTATAAACGAACTGTTTGTTAGACTTTACGGAAGATTCCATCATGTTGGGTACGAAATCCCTAACAAAGCTTTCGATGGAAAGGAAATCCGCCCAGACGTGAGCGTGGGTAAATGTTTTGCTACCTATTTAAAGCTTAACTATTCTGAATTAGCAGACAAGTACAAATCTTACAAACATAAATTCCCGAGTGGAATGGAATTGGATGCAAGGCAATATGAAAATGCCCTTTTGCCTATTTTTATTCAATATGTGGATGAAGAGTGGATTCCTAAACACGCAGAAAAATATTTCTCCACAAGAGATACGAAAGCTTTGGATTACCTTCCTAAGCTTTTGGATTCCAAAAAGAAATCAGCTTAATGAATAAAAATGACACATTATACCATCCAGTAATGTGCCATATATTCTATTTCACTATCTTTGCCCTGTGATTTTGGAGTAGAAGCCAATCTCATAATAAAAGTTTGGGGGGCTCGTGATGCACGATGCCCTCCTTTTTTGTAATACGTAATAATGTGACAACAAATATTTTTAGAAATAGGCAAATCCCTTTGAACAAATCCATTGGTATTTTGTTCAATAAAATGTGAAGTAGATTGTCAAAAACGAAACTAATCTGAACCGTTCCAGCTTGTGATAAATAGGAACGGTTTTATTTTGATAATATTTCTGTTAAAAGATAACCCATGAATTATATGTTCCTTTATCTTTGCACACTATTAACATCAACTTATGTATTATGGCTGAAAAAAAAGAATCTTATTCCGAAAGAGGAATTAAATGAAATGATCATATGGTTCAATAACCATGCCAATGAACTTCCAAAAGAAATGCAGATTAACAAAGCAGCTTTTACCCCGGATTTGAAACTTACTATTGAAAGCTGTATCATGCAAGCAAAACAAAACTTAGGGAACTATAAGATGGGAGGGCCGTTTCTGATTTTGAAACAAATCAGAGCAAATATTGAAAACAGTAAATGATATTCTTTTATTATTCGGTAAACGAATCAAGCGGCTATATTTTATAGATAACCGCTTGATTTTTGAGTTAGGACTTCATCAGCATGATATCTGCTCTCATTTCCAAAAACTCCTTATATTTCTCCGGATGATCCACATAATCAATCACCCGATTGACGGCTATTTCCGCTTGTTTCTCCCTTACCTTAGCGTAATAGCGTATCACTCCCCTACTCTTGTCCGAATGCCCTAAACAGTAGTCTATCACTCCATCAGGTATCCCTAGTTCTGAAGCTAATTGTGCAAAGGTTTTCCGGGCGGAGTAGTAAACCACACGTTCCTTTATCCCAAGTTCCTTTGCAAGCTTCGCTATTCCCCGTGATATATGACGAGAGAAATTCTTATAAGTGAAATTATAATGAAAATCCAGCTTACCGGTTCTTGGATTCATCCATTTTGCTATAATACAGGCTGCTTTCTCGTGAACAGGCAATATAATGACATTTGCATTGGAAGTCCGCCCCATAATCTTCTTACGGGAGTATTGTATATACCTAGAGTTTCTAAAATCCATATCCATCAAGTCAGTCATATTAATACCTCCGAGATAAAATGAAAGAGAGAACAAATCTCTGGCTACTGACAGATAATTACTGTCAACCTCAGCATTAAGTATCTTGGACAAAGACTCCAGCCTGATACTGACATCGCGTACAGGAGATTGCGGAATAGAATAATCTACAAAAGGATGTACATTATATGAAACCTTTCTCTTTTTTATCGCCCTGTTTATGATTGTCCGCGTATTTCTCATTACTATCCCCAATGTCGCCCGGCTCCAATTCTTTTTTTCAAGATACGCTGCATATTGCTCTATAAGTTCCGGGGTAATATCGACAAGTCGTACATCCCCACGCAGGAACTTCAAGAAATGAGCCTCACTTTCCCTCATCATATTAGCATAGTTGGTTTTACTGTTTTTAAACAGTTCCTCAATATATGCATCACACACAGACTTAAATGATTCCCCCTGTGTATCCACAGATTCCCTTAAGATGAAATCCTTCAACTGTGTACATGAATAGATACCTGGATTATCTATCTTGTCCAATCTTTCCTGATACTTATTGAGAAGATTACGCAATTTTGTATTTATCATTGCGGCATCCGGGCGTTTTACCACCTGTCCGTTCTTGAACTGGGAGAGATTATCTATGATAAACCGAGTGATAATGTAGCAAGTTTCCTGTTTATGGCAAACGGCCACTCTAATTTTATGTCTGCCATCTTTTAAAACTTTTGCTTTGAAAATTGTTAGTTTGAGAGTTGCCATACTGATTAAAATTAAAGGATAAGTTTTGGATAAGTTTTTGTGTCCATTGATGGGCAAAAATTCCTTTTTTTTAATCAATAAAATGAAGATTTTCATAATAAAAAAGACTTTGAAAACAGCATCAAATCACTGATTATCAAAGTCTTTTTCTTTTGTCGGGGTAGCGGGATTCGAACCCACGACCCCCTGCTCCCAAAGCAGGTGCGCTAACCGGACTGCGCTACACCCCGAATCTTTTTTTTATTTTTCAATCGCTTTATCTCTCAAAAGCGATGCAAAGGTACGGCTTTTTTTTATATATGCAAATATTTAAAGCGTTTTTTTTCTACTTTTTTTTTCGCATCATTACTTATCAAATTATAAATCAAAACATTAACCTTAAAACTTTTTTTATCCGCAACAAAGAAATTTCAGTGTAAAACAACTCCCCTTTCCGATTTCACTACTCGCCGAGATACTTCCACCATGTAAATTCATAATTTGTTTGCATAAACTGAGTCCTATACCACTACCTGTTGGCTTCGTTGTAAAAAAAGGAACAAAGATTTTATCCAATACTTCTGGAAGAATGCCACTACCATTATCACAGACAGAAAGGAAAAATAGATGTTTTTCTAAATCACAATGTGTGCTAATGATAACTTCGGGATAGATTTGCTCTACACAAGCCTCACCTGCATTCTTTAGTAAATTGATTAATACTTGTTCTATCTGTGAACGATCCAGCATCAGTGTCGTTTCTGGGTTTTCTACTTTATATATATATTGTATGTTTTTATTAGGAAACAGTTTTTTCATATCACTCAGTAAATCATCTATATTTACTGGAGCCAGTATCGGAACAGACAGACGAGAAAGTTTACGATAGTTTTCCACAAAATTCAGCAACCCTTTACTTCTTCTATGAATAGTCTGCATCCCTTGCAACATGATATTGTAATCTCTCTCATTCATACCATTTTGTACAGCACGCTCACTTAATGTTTCACTTAATGAAATAATGGGCGCAATGGAGTTCATTATTTCATGAGTGAGTACACGAATCAGCTTCTGCCATGCTTCCATCTCATTTTCCTCCAATACAGCATGGATATTCTTTAAATTAACCAACCGGAGTTCCGTACCATGTTGAGCGGAATATTCAGATACCGTAACAGCCAATTCTTGTATAATATCTCCTTTATGTATTCGTACTGTTTTAATTTCTCCAGGCTGTAATGACAGGATAATAGTAGGAAAATCAGAATTTAACAGAGCCAATTCCCTGACAGAATGAATACGATAACCGCACAAATCCTGCATGGCTGCCCGGTTCATCCAATGTATATTGCACTGACTATCTACTACCAGCAAACTGCTGTCAACAGTATTCAATAATGTTTCATAATATTGATATCGCTCTTCATTCTCGGACAACCGAGTACGGAATTCAGCAACAACATTATTTATTTCTTGTGCCAATCGTTGTTCTGTACGAGTTTTGTGCTGGGTAGAAAAACTCAAAGAGAAATCTGCATAACGAATACCTTCTATCATTCGCGATATCATACGGGTCGTTTTATACTGCCACTGACAGATATAAATGATAATACCTGCCATAATCATCAGCGAAAAAAACAAGCAAAAATAGAGCGAATGTTGATAAAAGAGATATGCAGCTATAGCTACTACCCCCATTAATAACATACAAGCTATCATCCGTAAAGTTTGTAAACGACTCATAACCCTAATTTTTCAAGTTTCCGATAAAGAGCGTAACGGGTAATCCCCAAATATTCCGCTGCACGACTCAAGTTCCCTTCGCTGCGTTTCATAGCACGTTCTATGGCATTGCGTTCTAATTGTTCCAAGTTCAGTATCTCATCCGTATTCACCCTCTTCTCGGGTTGTGGCTGCAACATGAAATTTGCAGGCTTTAACAATGGCGAGTCCGAAAGAATAATTGCCCGTTCTATGGCATGCTGCAATTCGCGGACATTACCCGGCCAATGGTAACGCATGAGTTTCTGCTTGGCTTCGCGGCTCAGTCCGTTTATCTCTTTCTTATATTTATGAGTATACCGTTGTAAGAAATAATCAGCCAGTAAGAGAACATCCTCTCCCCTTTCCCGCAATGGAGGAATAGTAATCTCAATCGTATTGATACGATACAATAGGTCTTGACGGAAATTACCCTCCTCCACCAATTCTCGGATATTTACATTCGTTGCGCTTATCAACCGAACATCAATAGGAATTATATCCGTTGCTCCCAAACGTGAAATCTGCCGTTTTTCTATGGCTGTTAGTAATTTGGCCTGCATAGGTAATGACAAATTCCCTATTTCATCCAAAAAAAGCGTTCCTCCTGATGCCACCTCCATACGTCCCGCCTTTGCTTTGCGGGCATCTGTAAAAGCCCCTTTTTCATAGCCGAACAATTCACTTTCGAATAATGATTCAGGTATGCTCCCCAAGTCAATCGTTATAAAAGGACATTCACGACGAGGAGAAAAATAACGTAGAGAACGGGCCACCAAATCTTTACCGGTTCCATTTTCACCCAATATCAAAATATTAGCATCAGTATCCGATAATTTCCGAATAGTATCAAAAACCTCTCGCATAGGCGCTGAGTGACCTATCATTTGAGGCATCTCTTCATCCTGCGCGCTCAATGCTACAACTTGTTCTTTCAGTTGCCTGACCTCTTTACGAGAATCACGAAGTTTGATAGCCGATGAAAGCGTAGCAAGTAGTTTTTCTTTTTCCCAAGGTTTGGGAATAAAGTCAATAGCTCCAGCCTTAATGGCCCGTACTGCTTTATCTGTATCCGCATAAGCAGTCATAAACAAGACAATAGCCTGTGGATCTAACTTTAGTATCTGCTCTAGACAATCGAATCCTTCCTGCCCGCTGATAGCATCCCGACGAAAATTCATATCAAGCAGAATAACATCAGGTTGAAAAGTAGTCATGAAATGCTCAATACGAGTCGGTTGAGTAGTAACTTTTATTTTTTCCACGTAGGGATCCAATAAAAGGTTTAGTGCAAAAAGCACGTCCTCATTATCATCTATAATCAATATTTTTCCTTTTGCATTCATTATTTTATCCTCAATATATCTTGTTATACGAATAAAAGATTTTCTATCCGCTTTTTTGCAAAGATATTGTTTTTTTTAATGTGTTGTCTGTGCGGATACGCACAAAAATAGTGCGTATCCGCACAGACAACACATTATCTTTTATCCCACAAAAAACTGGTAAACAAAGAGATAAGATAATGGCACGCTATTTGATTAGTCTACAATACTAATATATTAAGTTATGAAAAAAAAATCAGTAATAGCTATCAATTTATGCCTTATAGCAAGCATAGTAACTCTATTCGGCAATAAGATCTATATGCTTTATATAGGTGACTGCCATCAATTGTGGGAAGAAGCACAAACTCACTATGTTAATCGACAATATGAAAAAGCACGCGAGTTATTAGAAAAGATAGCTCGCATTGATACGGCCCATCATGCCCAATATCTGACAGGCGATATGTATTTAAAAGGCTTAGGAGGTGAAATTGATTATGATAAGGCTTTGAAACTTTTTCATCAATCGGCAGCGGGCGGAAACACGTATGCTGAAAACAATATAGGCTTTATGTACACATATGGTTTGGGAGTCACTAAGGATTACAGCCAAGCTTTCAAATGGTTGAACAAAGCTGCCACTCAAGGAAATCCAGAAGCTCAAATTGGTATGGGGAGCCTTTATAAAAACGGTTGGGGAGTACGTAAGGATTGTTACATTGCTATGACTTGGTACCTACGTTCTGTAGCTCATGGTAATACGGACGCCATGAACAATATCGGTTATTTATATAAAAACGGACTTGGGGTTCCCCAAGACTTTGAAGAAGCTTATTTTTGGTTTAAAAAAGCAGCAGATAAGAATAATCCGATAGCTCAATATAATATAGGAAATATGTATTGTTATGGCGAAGGAATGGAAAAAGACTTTGCTAAAGGAGCCGAGTGGCTGACCAAAGCTGCTTTACAGGGGAATGCTCCTGCACAATACAACCTGGGACGCATGTATCAGTGGGGCAAAGGCGTAGAAAAAGACTTACAACAAGCCCGGTTCTGGTTCCAAAAAGCTATAGACAACGGTCATGAAAAAGCAAAGGAAGCATTAACCAAAATAAAAAGCGACTTATCCAAAGAAGACACCGAAGACCCACTCCTGTTCACCTAACTATAAGCCAAAAGTACTAATAGGTATAAAGACATAAAAAAAACGAACATGAAACTATATTGTATTATAGCACTTTCTCTTCTGCTTCGCCCGGAAACAGCCACAGCACAACAAGAAGAATTAATAACATTGAGTTTGCAACAAGCTATTGAAATAGCACAAGAAAACTCACCGGAAGCACAAGCTGCCCGTCATACCTATCGGGCAGCTTATTGGAACTACCGTTTTTTCCAAGCGAATTATCTTCCCTCCGTCACATTAACTTCATCTCCTACCCTAAATCGGGAGATAAACAAGATTACCCAACCGGATGGAACAAATCAATTTATCCAGCAAGACCAGTTAAGCACAGATCTCAGCCTTAAAATAAATCAAAATATATGGTTTACCGGTGGCAGCTTGTTTGTAAAAAGTACCACCCAACGCATTGATGAATTTGAAGATAATCATACAGCGTATAACACCCAACCCATAGTAATAGGTTACGAGCAGCAACTTTTTGGATATAATTCTTTAAAATGGGATCACCGTATCGAACCCCTTCGCTACCGGGAAGCCCGTAAAGCATATGCAGAAGCATTGGAACTTGTAGCCTCAGAAACCAGCACTCTTTTCTTCAACCTGGCAACTGCACAAACTAATCTTGACATAGCCGCCTACAACTATGCTTCTGCCGATACTTTATACAGGTATGCCGAGGGAAGATATAATATAGGAACCATAACTGAAAACGAAATGCTACAGCTGGAAATAAACAAACTGACAGAAGAAACCAATATGATGAATGCCCGCATCGAAGTAGAGGATCAAATGCAAACACTCCGTTCCTTCCTTGGCATTAATCGGGAAATAAATTTACGAGTCATTCCGGAAGACAGCATTCCTCAACTCGAAATCCCTTTACAAAAAGCATTACAACTGGCATTCAAAAACAGTCCCGATCCTGACACTTATAAACGCAAACAATTAGAAAGCCGCAGCGCATTAGCTTCTGCAAAAGCCAATGCAGGTTTGAAAGCCGACCTGTATGTACAATTCGGGCTTTCTCAAACCGGAAATAAATTTGCAGATTCTTACCGAAACCCCATGAACCAACAATATGCCAGTATTGGTATTTCTTTACCTATCCTGGATTGGGGTCGTGGAAAAGGACGCGTTCGTGTAGCTCGTTCCAATGTAGACTTAGTAGATACACAGGCTGAACAGGGAATGAAAGATTTTGAATTGAATGTATGTAAAATGGTCCGTCAATTCAATCTTCAAGCATACCGTGTAGCAGTAGCCGCCAAGACGGACAAGACGGCCGACCGGCGCCACGATGTAGCACGTCGGCTTTATATCTTAGGAAAATCGACAATTCTGGACCTCAATGCCGCCATTACAGAAAAAGATACCGCACGGAGAAATTATATAACAGCTTTGAAAACTTATTGGAGTCTGTATTATGGTATTAGAAGTATGACGGGATATGATTTCCTCAGAAAAGCAGAGATTTCATGTACTATACCTAAACCTTAACTACACGGCAGATATAAATGATCTTTGTATTATCGCCATACTTAAAAAAGAAATAAAAAAAATTATATCAAAAAACATAAACTAATGGATATAAAAATTGAAAAGAAACCGTGGTACATCCGCTATCGCTACTATATGATAGCTGCACTGGCCTTCATTATCTTCCTTATCTATGTGATAAGCCTTTCATTAGGTCCTCGCAAGCTGCGTATCGAAACAGACAACATTCAGATAGCCGAAGTAAAAGACGACAAATTTATGGAGTATGTAGATGTGGAAGGACTGGTGCAACCCATTCTTACCATCAAAGTAAATACTCGTGAAGCCGGCAGTGTAGACCGCATTGTTGGAGAAGAAGGGAATATGATGAAACAAGGTGACACCTTGTTGATATTGACTAATCCGGATCTGATTCGTTCCATTGAAGACCAACGTGACGAATGGGAAAAACAACGAATCACCTATAAAGAGAAAGAGATAGAAATGGAACAAAAGAGTCTGACACTGAAGCAACAGACATTACAGGCACAATATGAGATGGAACGACTGCGCAAGAGCTTCGGACTGGACAAAGAGGAATTCAAAATGGGAATTAAGAGCAAGGCTGAGCTTCAAGTATCTGAAGATGAATATAAGTATAAACTGAAAAATACGGCATTACAAATGGAAAGCCTGAAACATGATTCATCCGTAACCCTTATCCGCAAAGAATTATTGAAAAATGATCTGGAACGTGAAAGCAAAAAACTGAAACGTGCGGAAGAACGGTTGGAGGATTTGATAATAAAAGCTCCGATTGGCGGCCAACTAAGTTTTGTGAAAGTAACTCCCGGCCAACAGGTTGCTTCGGGAGAAAGTATAGCTGAAATAAAAGTGCTGGATCAATATAAAATTCATACTTCTTTAAGTGAATATTACATTGACCGCATCACAACAGGTCTTCCGGCTACCGTAAACTATCAAGGGAAACGCTACCCCCTGAGAATTACTAAAGTAGTTCCTGAGGTAAAAGACCGTATGTTTGATGTAGATTTGGTATTTACCGGAGAAATGCCCGAGAATGTCCGTGTAGGAAAGAGCTTCCGGGTACAAATAGAATTGGGCCAACCCGAACAAGCTATAGTTATCCCACGTGGAAATTTCTACCAGTCTACTGGAGGACAATGGATTTACAAAATAAACCCATCAAAAACAAAAGCTGTAAAAGTTCCATTGAATATAGGACGCCAAAACCCGCTTCAATATGAAATCACTGAAGGTTTACAGCCTGGAGAATTTGTAATTATCACAGGATATGATACCTTTGGTGACGCAGAAGAATTGATATTAAAATAAAACATGCAACATGAAAACTTTGAAATATGCCTGGCGCTTTTTAATGCGTTCTAAATCGTATACTATCATTAATTTGCTAGGACTGGCTTTCAGTCTGGCATGCAGCATCATCTTGATGCGATATATCCATAGGGAACTGACGGTGGATGCACATAGCGTAGATCCGGAACATATCATCATTCCTATACGGGATATAGAAGGAAATCTTCATCCGGGAAGTTTGCAACAAGGTTGGTCTGAAACTGATTCTGTTTATATTCCTGACCATCAAATAGTGGAACAATGCCGCCTGATGTTACAGCAGCGAGACAATGTGGTATATGAAAACAGTAACTATGCAATGAATATAGCAGCAGTTGACTCCACTTTTTTTCATTTCTTCCACTACCCGGTTGCAGCCGGTGAGGCCCATTTAGATGCCCCTGGTGACGCCATCATCACCCAGCGCTATGCCCGTAATATATTTGGTAAAGAAAATCCGATAGGAAAAGTATTGGAATATTATGGTAAAAACATCACCATCAAGGGAGTGATTGGAGAATTGGGATGCAAATCATTACTTCGGTTCGATCTACTGGTATCATACAGATTGGTGGAACACTGGCAACGTATGGATATATCACTGATGCGCATACTCCCCGGTGTAGATCTGGATAAGATAAACAAAGCAAGCAATGTGTACAGAAAGGACAAAAGGGGAAACAGAATACGCTGGGAATTTATTACTTGGAAAAATTTATACTGGAGAAATTCCATTGGTCACGATGACGATTACGATTCCATCATGCAATTCGGTAACCGTACACACCTGTATATTCTTTCAGGAGTAACCATATTGCTATTATTGGTAGGTATATTGAATTTCATCAATATTTATATGGTATTTATGATGAAACGTTCTAAAGAATATGGAGTAAAGAAAGTATTCGGCTTGCAGCGTCTACCTTTGTTTTTACAAATATGGATAGAAAATCTGTTATTAGCCTTTGCCGCATTGCTAACCGCCTGGCTGTTGATAGAAGCAACCCAAGTACCAGTCAGCCGGTTGATGAATGAACAAATTAGCTATTCGACATTCGACTGGCAATTGTCTTTGGGATTCATCATATTATTACCTTTGGTTACTTCTATTTATCCATACATCAGATATAATTATCTCCCTCCTATTGTGTCTATCCGTTCAATAACATCAAACCGTCATGCTATCACTGTACGTATGACATTCCTTTTTTTTCAATACATTATAACCATATTACTCCTTATCCTGTCCTTTTACTTTGGCAAGCAACTGCATTTCCTGCTGAATACCTCTCCCGGATATCGGACAGAAAGAATTCTCAGAGCTGAGTTGTTACACGAAAACAAAAATTATCTGCGCTCTGATACAGAAGAAAAGCGCAATGAGCGCTTTGCCCGCCAAGACCGTATCAAGCAACTATTAAACGAGTGTCCTCACATTGAAATGTGGATGAATTCCCATTATTCTATATTAAGGGGAGGCTCTATCTGCATGTTGTTAAATGACCAGGATACCCGTCAACCCATGCTCACCCTATTTCCTTCTCCACAATTCTTCCAACTATATGATTTAAAAGTACTGGAAGGAAAAATCCCCCAAAAATTTGAAGGTTGGAGTGACAATAAAATGGTACTGAACAAAGCAGCAATGAAAGCTATGGGCTATACTCGGCTAGAAGATGCTTTTGTACGCAGCGAATCCCCGCTTTGGATTAGTGTCAGCGAAAAAGGAGAAATGGAAGAAGGTGGAACCAAACTTATGCCTGTAGTGGCTGTAATAGACGATTATTACCCAAGCCATCTCACTGAAGGAATAAAACCGATGGCATTTGTCGTAGGGCCCAGCAGCGGCAACAGCGATTTTTTGATTGCCGTCAGCCCCGATAAAGAAAAAGAAGTCATAGAATATCTGAAGAAAACAGAGAAAGAAATATATAATACCGAAGACTTCACCTATACTTGGTTGACAGATGAAGTCCACAAACTTTATGCTCAGGACCGTCAAACAGCAAACATTTACTTTGTCTTTGCCTTGATAGCAATCATCATCTCCTGTTTGGGATTATTTGGATTATCCTTATTTGATATCCGACAACGTTATCGTGAAATTGCCATCCGCAAAGTAAATGGCGCAGGGATGAAAGACCTTTACCTGCTATTGTTCCGCAAATATATCAAAGTAATAGGTTGTGCATTTGTATTGGCTATTCCACTTGCCTATTACCTCATATATATGTATACACGGGATTTTGTACTAAAAATACCTGTAGATATAGGAATTTATTTAGCAGTTCTAGCTATCATTTCCTTTATTTCATCAAGCACATTAATTTGGCAAATACACAAAGCTGCTCAAATTGATCCCGCAAAAATTATAAGATCAGAATAAACACACATTAAATATGAAAACACTGAAATATGCTTGGCGCTTTTTAATGCGTTCTAAATCGTATACTATCATTAATTTGCTGGGACTGGCATTCAGTCTGGCATGCAGTATCATCTTGATGCGATATATCCATAGGGAACTGACAGTGGACACACATTGCATCGACAGGGAGCATGTGTATGCTATCTGTACCAATACAGAAGGTAACCGGGGACTGAGTGGACTGAAACAATATAACTATGATACCATTTCTATCGACAATCGTTTCGTAGAAGCTATGACCACCTATATTCCATTGGAAAAGGACTATGTCATTTCCGGTACCAACCGTATTCCGGCACGTTGCCTCGTTACCGACAGTGTATTTTTCCAGTTATTTCATTATCCTATAGTGCAAGGAAAGCTATCTCTCACAACACCTCAGTCGGCATTATTAACAGAAAAATACGCCCGTAAGATTTTCGGTAATGAAAATCCGATAGGTAAAGTACTACGTTATAGCAATGGCAAAGATATTACCGTAGAAGGCATTGTAGGAGAACCTGAGTGTAAAACTACAATTAACTTTGATATCATCCTCTCTTCTAAATTATCCCAACATTGGGAAAGGATGAATACAGAGCTCTATCGTTTCCTACCCGGTACAGATATAAATGCCATAAATAAGACAGGTAGTGTTCCACGGTATATAAATGACCCTAAATATGACACTCGCACACATACATTTTCTTTAATTTCTGTGAAGGATATTTACTGGGACGGTTCTTTAACAGACCGTGAACCTGCTATGTTTCTTTCGGGAAACCATTCCCACTTAATCATTTTGTCGGGCGTATGCCTGTTATTGCTCCTCACCGGCATCTTGAATTTTATTAATCTTTACCTGGTAGCATTATTACGCCGCGGAAAAGAATATGGATTGAAGAAAGTATTTGGTGTATGCGGCAAAACATTGTTTGCCAATATATGGATTGAAAATACATTACTAGTTCTGAGCGCCTTATTAGTATCCTGGCTTATTATTGAAATAATGTCTGCCCCTACTGAATATTTGTTCGACATTCACTTTTCTTATACGGCTTTCGACGGATGGCTTTCGGCAAGTATTTTATTATTGTTACCAGTAATAACTTCTATTTATCCATACATTAAATACAATTACACCTCCCCCATTCTTTCCATTCGCTCTATCGGTGTCCAAAGTCATTCCAAACATTTTCGTATGTTCTTTCTAGGGGCACAGTATATTATAACTTTTTTGTTAGTGGTATTATCACTTTATTTTAATCGACAACTTGGAATGTTGTTAAATACCGAACCCGGCTTTCGTACTAAAAACATAATGAATGTAAATTTAGTATATGAATCGAAAGATTTTAGCAGTTATACTTATGAAAGTATGCAACAACGTCGCCAACGTGTCATGCAATTGGATAATGAACTTAATGCATGTCCTTTTATTGAATTGTACGAACCTAGCAATGAAAATATCCTTACTCCTACCTTTGGTACAAACTATCTGAACAATAAAGGAGAAAAGGTGTTTCTGAATATTCATTACGCCACTCCTGCATTTTTCAAATTATATGATATAAAAGTAATTGAAGGTGAGATACCCGATATAAATAAAGAAAACCGGCGCACTGTTTTTGTTGTAAACAAAGCCGCACTGAAAGCATTAGGCTATACTTCAATCAATGGCGCTGGAGTGATTGAAGAAAATCAAAAAAGGGCTAATGCTAACGCTTCTCTTCAACCTATCGTTGCAGTAGTAGAGGATTATTTTGAAGGACATTTGACATCTGGAATCAAGCCTACTATCTATCCTGTCGGAGCACGGTTCAGTGGTGATCTTTATCAGATAGCTTATACACCCGGCAAAAAGAAAGAAGTGATTGATTTCTTACGTAATTTGGAATATAAAGTCTATGGAAGTGAAGACTTTGAATATACTTTCCTGGAAGATGATATCAAAGCGATGTATACACAAGACCGCCAAACAGCCACTATTTATTCTATTTTTGCAGGTATGGCTATTATTATTTCCAGTCTTGGCCTGTTAGGGATTTCTCTTTTTGACATTCGCCAACGATATCGGGAAATAGCGATTCGTAAAGTGAACGGTGCAAGTGCCAAAGACCTTTACCGACTGTTATTCCGCAAATATATAACCGTTTTAATTATAGCATTTGTCATAGCTATTCCTTTGGCTTATTATCTGATAAATACCTATACTCAAGATTTTGCAGTAAGGGCACCTGTCAGTATAGACATTTTTATCATATCATTGCTGTTGGTAATAATCATATCACTGGGCACCTTAGCATACCAAATACAAAAAGCGGCATATATTAATCCGACACAAATCATGAAAACAGAATAATTTTATAAAACAACGGAAATATGTTAAGGCATTATATAAAAATGGCAATGCGCCACTTATTAAAAAATAAGATACAAAATCTGATATCTATCGTAGGGCTATCCGTCGGGATATTATGTTTTAGTATCTGTCTTTATTGTAGCCGGTTCATCAGCGAAGTAGATTCTTGCTTTTCCAATAAAGAACTCATAGCAGACATAAATTTATGTACAACACGGGGAGATTTGTATTCTGGTATTCCGGCAACAACGATTGAAGAATTGCGCAAACTTAGATTCGATGAGGTTCAAGATTTTACCTTTACCGTTTATCCCCGAGAGCGGAGTTACAACGTAGAGATAAAAGAAGGGAAAGAATTGCCATACGATCATTTGATGACAATGGAAGTAGACTCTCTTTTTAGGAAAGTATTCACTCCCCGAATACTACAGGGATCATGGGCAGTAGCCTCCAACACCCCCAATGCCATCATACTGACCCGCTCTTTAGCAAAAAGGATTTTCGGTGAATCAGAAAATCCCATAGGCAAACGTATGATATTGACACAACGTCTTTTTACAGCACCGGATACCACTCCTCGTACTGGAGGCATAGCCTATACCATTCAAGCCGTGATAGAAGATATTCCCCTGAATACCAGCCTGAGTTTTCTTGAGAAACTGGATATGCTGACTTTGAATGACAGTGAAGGAACATTGCAATTCAACGGTCGTAATAATATGACCGGAGGTTTTGGTTTTGCCCTGCTACATCCGGGTAAAACAGCTCGAAAATTAGAAGCCCGTTTTCGCTCCATAAATATGAAGCACCACATATATGACGAAGAAACAGCTATAACCGCCTCGCCCTTTGGAGAGGAATTTTGGGATAAGTCCATTGCTCCTTATTTTGCAGGAATAACCATGATAGTAGGCCTGTTGATTTTACTGACCGGACTTCTTAATTTCTTCCATTTTCTTATGGGAACTTTTTTGAATCGTAACCGTGAATACGGGATACGCAAAGTTATGGGCAGTGGAAACCAGCAACTTTTTTACCAACTCTTTGTCCAGTCTGTCATCATTGCATTCATCGCTTTCTTGTTTACGTTCTGCTTGATTGAAATAATCAGTCCCTATTTGAATTTCAATTTATTTAATTACGTTCTTATCATTGAAAAGAACCTCTTGTTTATACAGACCGCAGAGTATATGGTATTCATCTTATTTTTATGTATGATATTATGCTTTATAACTGTATTGCGCATACATTACACACCCATCCAGACAGAGATTCATGGCAGTGAGATAAAACGTCATAAACATGGAATGCGGAATATTCTGTTAGGTATCCAATTTTTTATATGCTGGGTTTTTGTCGCATTTACCGTAGCTCTTTATATGCAAGCGGAGAAAACGGAATCTACCCTATTCAACACATTGACTGAAAAAGAAAAAGCCAATATACTAAGTTTCTCCATAGATTATATGTTTATGAAGAATGAAGAGAAACTGGCTTTAATAGAACGTATATCCAAATTTTCCGGTGTACAAGACAAATTATTGGCAGACATCAGTTATCTGAAAGGTATATCAGGTACTGGGATGCAAATGGAAAAAGGTAACCCGGAAAGCAGTTTTGAAGTAAATGTCATGAATGTTTCCACTAACTTCTTCCAATTCATGAACATACCTTTACTATCGGGACACACATTAAAAGCCAAAGAGGATTTGGTAGTAGACAAAACATGGGCGGAACGCCAGAAAAAAGATCTGTTAGGAACTATTTTATACAATTACTCGGAAAGCTATACCATTTGCGGTGTATGTGACGATTTTATCGCCGATGTATATAATCAAAGTCCTGGATTTGTATTCTTACCCAGCGACTTCAATTATTATGTAGGTCATTGCTATCTGAAATGCGAACCGGGGGAAACGGCTGATATAAAAAAAATGATAGAAAAGACATTGAAAGAAACACTCCCGGAAAGTATTCATCCTCATGTCACTACATTGCAGGAAGATATATATGAAGCACAAGCAATAGAAAATAAATTGAAAGGGATTATTCTGTTCTTTTCTATCGTCAGCCTGCTCATTACTTTGTTGGGAGTTTATTCGACCATCACATTGGATACGGAACGCAGACAAAAGGAAGTAGCTATCCGGAAGGTAAATGGAGCAGGATTGAAACAGATTATTTTATTGTTTGCCCGCCTTTATATAAAACTGCTGACTGTTTCCGCAATTATTGCATTTCCATTAATTTATATAGTCATACAAATATGGAAAAAAGCATATATTGTATTCTTTAATGACGGTATCATATATTGGGCAGGAATTTTCATCGGAATAACATTTATTACGGCCCTCACGGTATTATTCCGTATTCTGGGAATTGCACGAATTAACCCTGCAGAAGTAATCAAAAACGAATAACTTTATAAAATATAAGATTATGATCAAAACAGTAAACTTACAGAAAATCTTTAAAACAGAAGAAGTCGAAACATGGGCATTAAACAATGTCAATCTAGAAATCAAAGCAGGCGAATTTGTAGCCATCATGGGACCATCCGGTTGTGGAAAGTCCACCCTGCTGAATATCCTCGGCCTTTTGGACAATCCCACGGGAGGCACTTACGAACTGAACGGAACAGACGTTTCCAAATTTACCGAAGCACAACGCACCAATTTACGTAAAGGGGTCATCGGATTCGTGTTCCAGAGTTTTAACCTGATTGATGAATTGAATGTATTCGAAAATATCGAGTTACCCTTATTGTATATGGGGATTCCGGCGGCAGAACGCAAACGCCGGGTAGAAGATGCCATGAACCGTATGGCTATTGCCCATCGGGTAAAACATTTCCCACAACAACTATCCGGCGGACAGCAACAACGTGTTGCAATAGCCCGTGCTGTAGTAGCAAATCCGAAACTGATTCTAGCAGATGAGCCTACCGGCAATCTGGATTCCAAAAACGGCAAGGAAGTAATGGAACTTCTGACCGAACTGAATAAAGAAGGAACAACAATTGTTATGGTTACCCACTCCCAACACGATTCCGGCTATGCAGGGAGAACCATTAATTTGTTTGACGGGCAGGTGGTGAATGAAATAAAAATATAAGTCAATTTATTATAGAGGTGGTTAAACCACCTCTATAATAACAAAAGGATATTATAACAATGAACGTCTTCTTAAACATCAAACTTATTGCCCGCAACTGGTGGCGAAACAAACTTTTTTTTCTGATTTCGCTATTCAGTCTTACAGCTGGATTAGGATGCACCAATCTGCTTATGACTTTTTTTATCCATGAATATAATGTGGAAAAATATAATACCGACCGTAACCTCATTTATCTATTACGTCAAGACTCTCCAATGGAAGAAGGTATTAAAGTAGCCTACTCTACCTCAGACGCAGCCACACAGATAAAAGAAAAATATGCTGAAATTACAGATATTCTGCGTGTAAACGGAATGTCTGGTAATCTTTGCAAATATAATGGAACAGATATCAAACAGTTTCTTTTTATCAGTGCCGACTCTACTTTAAATCAATTTTTTCCTTATACAACTTCAGAAGGCAGCCTGGAAGAAGTCCTCACGACTCCGGACAAAGTTGCTGTAAACAAAAGATTTGCCCACCAACTTTTCGGAAATCATTCCGGTATTGGAGAAATCTTGGAAATAATCAATAAAGAAGGACAAAGTAAAAGTTATAAAGTAGCAGCTATATTAGAAGATCGTCCACAATCTTTTCTGCATTTTGATTTGCTGACAGGACTATCCGACAAATCATGGGGTGGTCCTGTATTATTGAAACTACAACCAGGTGCATCTCCCTTAGCTTTACAGGAAAAAATTAAAAAAGACAAGATTCCAGCATTAGTACCGGATTCACGATATTATATTGATCCGATAAAAGAACTATACTTTAATACAGGAAAAGACAGCAAGCAGCAACAGTTGGCTTTTTTCCAACATTGTGATGTATTATTACTATATATCAGTCTGATTTCGGCCCTGCTTGTGCTTATCATCGCTTGTTTCAACTATACAAATCTGACTCTCTCACGTACCCTGCAGCAACTTAAAATGATACATATAGAAAAGCTGATGGGAGCAAAATCAAAAGAAATCCGCAGTCAGTTATTTCTTGATGCAGCACTTACCGTTTTATTTGCATTCCTGTTATCATTATTGCTTATTAATGACATGCTGCCGTGGTTTAACAACCTATTGTCTACCCGCCTTTCCTTCTCTTTCTTTTTCAGCCGGCAAGTTCTACCTTTACTTTTATCCTTCATTTTCCTCATGGCTGTCATTCCTGGTCTGTATATCAGCCATAAACTCTCTCAACAGACTTTGAGCAAGTATCGGCAAGCTTATACAGGAAAGAAAAAGCAACAATTTATATGGTTGCTTGTTACCATCCAGTTTATATTTTCAATCGGGTTAGTGTATGCAACCACTCTTGCACAAAAACAAATGGATTTAATCAAATCCCGTGCATACCATTACGAAAATACAATAGAAATAGGGAGTGGCACCCTTCCTCTGTTTCCGCTTTATCAGGAACTGAAACAAATGGATGGAATAGAGTCTATAAGTCTTTCCATGAGTTCTGTACTTTACTGTTGGCTTCGTGAACTTCCTATCCGACAAACAGACGGTAGTATCCAACATAATTCTATAGCACACATCCCTACCGACACAACTTTCTTCCAAACCATGCATATCCGGCAAATTGCCGGAGTATCTCCCTCCCAAGCCTGTCGGGAATATACTCATCCGGCTTTTATCAATGAAAAGCTTGCGCGTCTGCTGAACATAGATGTTTCCCACATAGGTCATAAACTAAATGAATTTGATGAATTCTCGGATTCATTAAGTACTATTGCAGGTATTTTCAAGAACTTCCCATTAAACTCCCTGGAGGAGGAAATCGGTGGTCAACAAATATCTATTGGAACAGAACAAGATTTAATTCAGAAAGGAACATTCATACAAATAAAACTCATTCCTGAATATTATAAAGAAACATTGGTATCTATTGAAAAATTATGGAAGGAAATGAATGGTGAAAGAGGTTTCAAATATGTAGATATGCATAAAGAATTTATGTTGCGTAATAACAAAGTAATTATACTCTCCCGAATCCTTATCAGCTACTCATTTATTGCATTGGCCCTGACCTGTTTTGGCCTGTTCGGTATTTCATGGTACGCTGTACGTCATCGTACCCGTGAAATTGCAATCCGTAAAGTGCACGGTGCTTCCAATTGGGAAATAGTATGGTTACTAAACCGTTCGTTTCTATGGCAAATACTAGTAGCATACATCATCGCTATTCCGATAACGTGGTTATTAATGCAACATTGGCTGGAGCAATTTGCTTATCGAATTTCAGCCACACAATGGAATTTCCTGACCCCTGTTCTTATTGTATTGGTAATTACAACCATTACGATAACAATACATAGTTATCTCAGTGCACGCACTAATCCGGTAAACAGCCTGAAAGCTGAATAGCAAACGTCTATGTATATGTTCTCTTTTGCTGAAAAAGAACCAAGCTTACAGAAATCACAACAAGGATTATGCCCAAAGCACTGTATGTAGTAAAGAGTTCTTTGAATACAAATACCCCTACCAGGACTGCCGTAAGAGGTTCCAATGCACCCAATAAGGAAGTCAACGTCGGTCCTGCCAATTTTACAGCCTTCACCAACGTAATATTAGAGATCGCAGTTGCAGGAAGTGCCAGTCCTCCGATATAGAGCCAAGTGATTACATTGGTTTCCAAACGGACCCCCTCATCATAGAAAAGTCCTCCCAGCAAAAAGAACAAGGCTCCCAGCCCCATCACATAACAAGTTAATACCGTAGAATTAACTTCCACTGCTCTGGTTTTTCTTATACCTATTATATAACCGGCATAAGAGAAAACCGATATGCAGGCCGCTATCAACCCCATCATTCTATTTCCACCATTATATTCTATATTTCCGGAAGATAATAAAGATGCTCCTACTAATGATAAAACGATAGCAGCGAAAGTCACAATAGACTTTTTTTCTCTAAAGAAAACAGCCATTGTTACTGCAACAGCCAGCGGATACATAAAATGGATGATAGAAGCACACACCACTTGCAATATTCTGATAAGCTATGACAAGACTGAACGAAGTAAGCGCACGCAGCAAGCTCAGTCCGAAAATTGTTTTAAAATCTTTATACCCTATGTGAAAATCACATTTGGTAAGAAAAGCAAAAACAAGCAAGACAACTGTAGCAACTCCCCAACGATAAGTCAGCACTTCGAAAGAAGAATATCCAATAGCCAACAAGCTTATGGAAAAAAACGGTGCCAATCCGAAAGTCGCAGAAGACACTGCTGCATATAAAATACCTTTTATCCGATTCATGTCCTTTTCAAGTAAAGCGGATACAAAGATAGACAATAATACATAATAAAAAAACAGGTTGCCTTTACAAAGGCAACCTGTGATATCTTACTTTATGATTTCCAACTTCTTAAAGCATTTGGTCAGTTTATCCACAGCATAGTCAACTTGTTCCTTTGTATGAGTAGCCATCAAAGCAACACGCACCAAAGTATCTTGTGGTGCACAAGCCGGTGGAATAACAGGATTAATAAATATACCTTCGTCAAATGCCAGCTTAGTCACTTCGAATGTCTTATCCGTATCACGAACATAAAGTGGAATAATCGGACTTTCAGTATCACCGATTTCAAAACCGGCCTGACGGAAACAATCCAAAGCATAATTTGTAATCTTCCACAAATTCTCACGACGTTCGGGCTCACTCTTGAGGATATGAAGTGCAGCACGTGCAGCAGCTGTTGCAGCAGGAGTATTACTTGCAGAGAATATATATGAACGTGAGTTGTGACGCAACCAGTTGATTGTATCTTTATCCGCAGCAACAAAACCACCGATAGAAGCCAGTGACTTTGAGAATGTACCCATAATAACATCTACCTGATCTGTCAGTCCGAAGTGATCACAGACACCTCGCCCGTCACGACCGAACACACCCAAGCCGTGTGCTTCATCCACCATGATACTTGCATTGTATTTGTCTTTCAAACGAACAATCTCAGGCAAGTTAGCCAAATCACCTTCCATAGAGAAAACCCCGTCCACCACAATCAGTTTCACAGATTCCGGTTTACACTTCTGAAGTTCTTTCTCAAGGGCTTCCATATCATTGTGCTTGTATTTCAACTGGGTGGAGAAAGAAAGGCGACGTCCGTCTACGATGGAAGCATGGTCACGGTCATCACAGATAATGTAGTCATTGCGGTCTGTCAGGCAAGATACCACACCCTCATTTACAGTAAAACCGGTAGAATAAACCAATGCATCATCTTTCCCTACGAATTCCGCCAATTCCTTTTCTAACTGAACGTGCAGGTCAAGCGTACCATTCAAGAAGCGTGAACCTGCACAACCTGTACCATATTTACGGGTTGCAGCAACAGCTGCTTCAATAATCCGTTCATCGTAGGTTAACCCCATATATGAGTTGGAGCCAAACATCAGCACCTTTTTACCATCCATGATAACCTCTGTATCCTGATGGCTGTCTATCTCACGAAAATAAGGGTAAACGCCTCTTTCCATGTATAGTTGAGGCAATCTGAATTTACTTAACTTGTCTTGTAATAATCCCATATCCTATTGTATATGTAAGCCTCGTCGGCCTACTTTAAAATAATGTATATAAACTCACTAATACATTCTGTTTTCAAGGTGTTCCCGTCAAAACAGGCTGCAAAGATAGTAAATTCTACAACCGATTGTACTTTTTTTCAAAAAAAATATTTAGGGGCATCAAAACTTTTAGGATTTAGGGCAGTTATAAACAAAATGTATTACTTTTGCGTTTAATAAAGAGCTAAACTACCAAAGTAAAAGTATGACCACGAAAAAGAAAATTGTATTTGTCGTTAATCCTATCTCGGGGACACAGGGGAAAAGAGCCATATTAAAATGGATTGACGAACGTATAAACCGTACACTTTATGATTATACGATTGTCAAAACACAATATGCCGGCCATGCTGAAAAGATTGCGGCTACAGCTGCCAAAGAGAAAGTAGATATAGTAGTGGCTATTGGAGGAGATGGAACTATAAACGAAATAGGACGTGCATTGATACATACGGATACGGCATTAGGCATTATACCTTGCGGATCGGGAAACGGACTGGCACGGCATTTACAAATTCCTTTGGAACCCAAGGCTGCTATTGACATTATAAACGAAAGTTCTGTTGCCTGTATTGATTACGGAAAAATAAACAATATACCCTTTTTCTGCACATGCGGAGTAGGTTTTGACGCGTTTGTCAGCTTAAAGTTTGCTGATTCAGGTAAACGCGGACTACTAACCTATCTGGAAAATACCTTGCATGAAAGTCTGAGTTACAAACCTGAAACTTATGAAATAGAAAATGAAGAAGGAACGGTAAAATACAAAGCTTTCCTGATAGCCTGCGGCAATGCCTCCCAATATGGGAACAACGCATATATTGCTCCACAGGCCTCGTTAACCGATGGGTTGATGGATGTCACAATATTAGAGCCGTTCACAGTGCTGGATGTTCCTTCTTTATCTTTTCAACTTTTCAACAAAACCATAGACCAAAACAGCCGGATCAAGACATTCCGTACTAAAAAGATTAAAATACATCGTTCAAAACCCGGAGTTATGCATTATGACGGAGATCCGATCATGGGAGGAAAAGATATTGAGGTAGAATTGATTCCACACGGACTCAACATCATTGTTTCTGATAAAAAAAAAGAGAACGAACCTTTTAGTCTCTTACAGCAAATATCCGAAATATTCAGTGGTATGAAACCTAAAGCTGAAACTTTTGCTTTCCGGCACAGCCATTTATTTGAACTTAACAAAAGTTTATTGCGTCGTCTATCCAAAAAACAATAAAAAATATCTTTTTTCTGAACATCAGTAAAGACTCTGCAAATAAAAACAGTTTCTTTATGATGTTCAGAATAATCCGCTCTCTACATGTTCAGATAGAATTCTTTAGTCAAGGCTATATATTCTTCACTATACACATGACGTGATAATTCGATGGTCAAATCGTCTGTAACACACTTATCCACAGAGAATTTGAAAGCAAGCAGCACCCGTTTGGGCTCCGATCCAGGTTTTGTATGAATGAAAGTCTGATGTGAGAGATGTAATCCGTAACGAGTGGCAGCCATCAAAAAAGATTCTTTACCATCAGCAGGAATAATCACAGAAAAAACGCCTTCGGGATGAAGCAAACGGGCTGCAGATCCTGCTAATTTGTCAAAATCAAGAAAATCTGTATGTCGGGCGATATTACGCTGTTTCCCAGGGCATTTCAATGAATCGGTAAAATAAGGAGGATTGGAAACAATGACATCAAAGAGTGTTTCCGATGTAAAATGACAAATATCCTGCAACTCCACTTCTATCCTATCCTGCCACGGAGATGCCGCCACATTTCCACGAGCCTGTTCCACAGCATCCGCATCTATATCAACCGCTCTTATCCGGGCATTGCACCGCTGTGCCATCATCAAAGAAATCAATCCGGTTCCAGTACCAATATCTAAAATATTACGGGCGGAAACCACATCGGCCCAAGCTCCCAATAAAACTCCGTCCGTACCAACCTTCATGGCACATCTATCATGATAAACAGTAAATTGCTTAAAAGAAAAATAAGGATTTGGCATATTATATTTATTAAATTAGCTGTCAAAAATAGGAAAATCCATTTAATTACTCCAATTATTAGGAAATATTTGATTTTTAAAACTCAATTAGTTCCCATGAATTTTCCTTATTCGACAAGGAATGATTAACTTTGTCCCCGTTTTGGGCATTGGGCTCAATTTAACACAAGAGGAATAAATTATGAAGAGGAATAAGAAAGAGGATATTTTGTTGAATACTGATAACGATGACATCTCTATGTTAGCTGAAATCCAAACGGATCCGGATGAAGTAACTGCTATGGAATTTAATAAAGAAATACCTGTTATGCCTTTACGCAACATGGTAATGTTTCCATCTGTAGTAATGCCTGTGACCATTGGACGCCCCAGCACATTGAAATTGATAAATGCTGCATACAAGAAAAAACTTCCCATAGCGGTAGTTTGTCAGATACAGGGAGATATGGACGATCCCGGTTTTAATGATGTGTACCATGTAGGAGTTATCGGGAAGATTCTCCGTGTATTCGAAATGCCAGGTGGCAATACCACAGTAATTATGCAGTCAAACGGGCCCAAAGTACATTTGGACAGTATCACCAAAACGTCTCCATATTTAAAAGGGATGGTGACTCCTATTCCGGAGGCAAATGACCAACTGGAAACGGACGAATTCAAAGCATTGATTGACACCTGCAAGGATTTGACGAGTAAGTTCATAGAGGCTTCCGAGAAGATGAGTCCGGATACGGTTTTTGCAATCAAGAACTTGGACAATCCGGAAATTTTGGTAAATTTCATTTGTGCAAACTTCCCTATTCCGGTAGAAGAAAAGATAAAATTGCTAAAAGCTGGCGATTTGCAAAGCCGCCTGTATATGCTGGTCAAGATCTTAAATCGTGAAGTACAATTGGCTGATATCAAACAAAGCATTCAAATGCGTACACGCGAAGATATTGACCGTCAGCAACGCGAATATTTCTTGCAGCAACAAATTAAAAACATACAGGATGAACTGGGTGCCGGACAGGAAGATGAAATAGATGAACTCCGCCAAAAAGGAAAAACCAAGAAATGGAGTCCGGAAATGGCAGAACTCTTTGAAAAAGAAGTTTCCAAATTGGAAAGGACAAATTCCCAATCACCGGATTTCAATGTGCAACTTACCTATTTGCAAACCCTGTTAGGATTACCTTGGAATGTCTTTACCACTGACAACCTGAATATAAGTAATGCCGAAAAGACATTGAACAAAGACCACTACGGACTAGAGAAAGTAAAGGAGCGTATCCTTGAACATTTAGCAGTGCTGAAACTAAAAGGTGATATGAAATCACCCATCATCTGCCTTTATGGTCCTCCGGGAGTCGGTAAAACTTCTTTAGGACGTTCCATAGCGGCATCATTGAAACGTAAATATGTACGTATGTCATTGGGTGGTGTGCATGACGAAGCCGAGATCCGTGGCCATCGTAAAACTTATATCGGTGCCATGCCGGGCCGTATCATCAAAAGTTTGATAAAAGCCGAGTCCTCTAATCCGGTTATCATTTTGGACGAAATAGACAAACTGGGCAGTGACCACCGCGGAGATCCCAGTTCCGCTATGCTGGAAGTGCTTGACCCCGAACAGAACAACACTTTCCACGATAACTATTTGGATGTAGATTACGACTTGTCTAAAGTAATGTTCATCGCTACGGCAAACAATTTGAGCACCATCCCTCCTGCTCTGCTGGACCGTATGGAGTTGATAGAGGTCAGCGGATATATCACAGAAGAAAAAGCAGAAATAGCCCGCCGGCATCTTGTTCCCAAAGAACTGGAAGCCAACGGCATTAAAAAAGAATATGTGAAGTTCTCTAAAGCTGCCTTGGAATGTATTGTAGAAAATTATACTCGTGAAAGCGGGGTGCGCGAACTTGAGAAGAAGATAAACAAGGTAATGCGTAAAATAGCGTTGGAATTTGCACGTGACGGCTATGAAGTGATGCATGAAATAAAACCTGCCGATGTACGCAAATATCTGGGCACGCCAGAATATAGCCGCGACAAATACCAAGGAAATGAATACGCCGGTGTTGTCACAGGGCTGGCGTGGACAGCTGTCGGAGGTGAAATTTTGTTTGTAGAAACCAGTTTAAGCAAAGGAAAAGGCGGTAAACTGACATTGACCGGGAACTTGGGTGACGTAATGAAAGAGTCGGCCATGCTGGCTTTGGAATATCTCAAGGCACATACCAAACTGCTGAATTTACAGGAAGATATCTTTGACAATTGGAATATCCACATCCATGTACCTGAAGGAGCCATCCCTAAAGATGGTCCGTCAGCCGGTATCACCATGGTGACTTCATTGGCATCCGCCCTCACCCAGCGTAAAGTGAAAGCAAATCTGGCAATGACAGGCGAGATCACATTACGTGGAAAAGTCCTGCCCGTAGGCGGTATCAAAGAAAAGATCCTAGCCGCTAAACGCGCCGGAATCAAAGACATCATTTTATGTGAGGAAAACCGCAAGAACATTGAAGAAATTCAGCCGATGTATCTGGAAGGACTGACATTCCATTATGTCACGGATATTAAGGAAGTATTGGCTTTGGCTCTCACCAATGAAAAAGTAAACGATGCCATTGATTTTAATATTACCAATCAAAAAACAGAAGAAAAGAAATAAATATGACTTTTGACTTACAATATACAGACCCCAAATCGAATGCCCGTGCCGGATTGATAACAACTGACCACGGGCAAATAGAAACCCCCATCTTTATGCCTGTAGGCACATTGGGAACGGTGAAGGGCGTGCATTTACATGAGTTGAAAGAGGACATTAAAGCGCAGATAATCCTGGGCAACACTTACCACCTGTATTTACGACCGGGACTGGATATAATAGAACGTGCCGGAGGTCTGCATAAATTCAACGGCTTTGACCGTCCTATGCTGACTGATAGTGGTGGTTTTCAGGTATTCTCTTTATCAGGTATCCGCAAAATGAGAGAAGACGGTGTGGAATTTCGCTCACATATAGACGGTTCGAAACACCTGTTCACTCCTGAACGGGTGATGGACATAGAACGGACTATCGGTGCAGATATCATGATGGCTTTTGACGAATGTACTCCGGGAACCGCAGATTATGAATACGCAAAAAAATCAATGCAGCTTACCCATCGTTGGCTGGACCGTTGCATAAAGCATTTCAACGAAACCGATCCCAAATATGGTTATCAACAGTCATTATTTCCCATAGTACAAGGCTGTGTCTATCCCGACTTACGCAAACAATCAGCGGAATATATTGCCTCCAAGGGAGCTGACGGAAATGCCATCGGTGGTCTGGCCGTAGGTGAGCCAACCGAGAAAATGTACGAAATGATAGAGGTTGTCAATGAAATCTTACCCAAAGACAAGCCCCGCTATCTGATGGGAGTCGGTACACCGGTAAATATACTGGAGGGTATAGAACGCGGTGTAGATATGTTTGATTGTGTAATGCCGACCCGGAACGGACGCAATGGAATGTTGTTCACTAAAAACGGCATAATGAACATGCGCAACAAGAAATGGGAGGATGATTATTCTCCTATCGAGGCCGAAGGAGCATCGTATGTAGATACCATGTACAGCCGTGCTTACTTGCGCCATCTGTTCCACGCACAAGAACTGCTGGCCATGCAAATCGCTTCTATCCACAACCTGGCATTCTATCTGTGGCTAGCAGGCGAGGCCCGTAAACACATCATTGCAGGAGATTTCTCTACGTGGAAACCAATGATGGTAAAACGCTTATCTACAAGATTATAAATTACTAGAAATGAAGAATTGGTTCAAGACAAACACAGATTCATCCCCAAAGGATAAAAAATGGTGGAAGCCGAATATCAGTTGGCTGAAACTGGATAAATGGGTGAAAAGACTGGACATATATATCATTAAGAAGTTTCTGGGAACCTACTTTTTCGCTATTGCATTGATTATCTCCATTGCAGTAGTATTTGATGTGAACGAAAATATAGACAGGTTCATCAATAACAAAGCTCCGCTGAAAGCGATTGTATTTGATTATTACATGAACTTCATCCCCTACTTCTCCAATCTGTTCAGCCCCTTGTTTGTCTTTATCGCTGTTATCTTCTTTACTTCCAAGCTGGCAGAAAACTCGGAAATCATTGCCATGTTCTCCACCGGAATGAGTTTTAAACGAATGATGCGGCCCTATATGATTTCGGCCGCAATCATTTCCGTTGTTACTTTCGGACTGGGAGCATACGTCATACCTAAGGGAAATGTAACCCGTTTGGATTTTGAGGACCGTTATAAGAAAAAAAAGAAACAGGAATATGTGCGGAATGTGCAACTGGAAGTAGACAGCGGGGTCATTGCCTACATAGAACGTTATGAAAATTATAATAAAACGGGATACCGTTTCTCTTTAGACAAGTTTGATGACAAGAAACTGGTTGCCCACCTTACTGCCCGAAGTGTCACTTATGATACAGCATCTGTACACAAATGGACAATCAAGAACTATATGATACGTGAGATGGAAGGTATGCGTGAGAAAATCACTCGGGGTGACCGTTTGGATACGATCATTAAAATGGAGCCTCAAGATTTTCTGATTATGAAAGGGCAGCAACAAACCATGACAAGCCCTGAACTGAAAGAATATATAGACAAGCAGAAAAGACGTGGGTTCGCCAACATAAAGGAATTTGAAATTGAATATTACCAACGTATAGCCATGTCCTTTGCCGCTTTTATCTTGACAACCATTGGTGTTTCCTTATCATCCAGAAAAATGAAAGGAGGAATGGGACTGCATTTAGGAGTAGGGTTAGCACTTAGTTTTTCATACATTTTGTTCCAAACAGTGTCAGCAACCTTTGCTGTCAACGGAAACACCCCTCCTATTATAGCGGTATGGATTCCTAATATACTTTACACATTTATTGCTATCTATTTATACAGAAAAGCTCCTAAATAATCATAGGAGCTTTTCTAGTTTTTGACGCCAATCCTCGCCGTTCTCCGGTTGCATCGTAATAAAGCCCAGTTCTTTACCAATAACAATATTGGCCGCACCGTCATCTACAAATATTGTTTCAGCCGGATTCAGTTTACTATCTTTGATCATATAGTTAAAGATGCCAGGATCCGGCTTGGTGGAACCGGCTTCGTAGGAAGTATAAATCTTGTCAACATAAGCGTCCAATGGCTTTCCCGCAGAAGTAAATGCATTGCTCCTCGCCCATCCCATCACATAAGGATTGGTGTTGCTCAATATATATACCTTGTACTTCTTACGAAGCTCATTCAGGTAATCCAATTTATATTGCGGCACGTCCGTAACAAATCCTTTCCACCCATTTTCCACGTCTTGATAAGTCAATTCTTTCCCGCAGATTTTACTCAACTCACAGCGAAAAGTCTCAGCGTCTATGTTTCCATTTTCTACTTCCTGAAAAATCCCCTGCTGGTGGTATTTCCCTAATAAACAGTCCGCTTCCCTCACTCCTATCCGCTCAAATGCCTTTACAGCCTGTTCACGATCAAGGCTAATGACAACCCCGCCGAAATCAAACACAATATTCTTAATCTGTTTCATAATCTTTTTATTTATCCGCTGTAAAGGTAGGCATTTGATTGTGAATGGTAAATGATGTAAGTCAATAAAATACCATATAGCAAAAAAAACCGCAGATTCCATTGAGAATCCACGGTAATTATTTTTGTTGTATTTTTCTTCCTTTCGGAAATGTTCTCTCAATTCAAATAAGAAGAGAGTTCGGATACGGTGACATCCTTGGCTACGATAACACCATTTTCATCTAACAAAAAGTTCTTAAAGCCTCTTTTCAAGCGATAAGTCTGATATAGATCCGATGAAACACCAGCCAATTCCACAAAACAATTAGAAGTTGAAATCTGGTCTTTTTTAATGGTCTCGTTAAATATCGACTTGTATTCATCAAATGAAACGGAAACCATTTCTACATTGTCGGCCTGCGCGACGGCATGATTCAAAGTAGCATTCTGCATCCTTGACAAAGCATCATAGCTGGCCCAAAAACTTAGCAGTACATATTTACCTCTTAAATCCTTCAAGTCAATCAACTGCTTTTCGCCACAGATAGTAAATGTAGGAGCCTTGTCTCCTATGGTCAAGCCTTCTGTCGGCGTGTTTTTCCCTACAAAAGAGAATGAAATCAAGGAACTAATAATTAATACAACAAAAATCCACTTTACATTTTTAATCATGTAATTCGATCTTAGTTAATACTATCCGAGACTGCCCTTAAACAGTGATTTCCACCCGGAACATTATCTTTAGTACTGATAATCAATACCATTTAAATTGGAAATCTGCGACAAAGGTAAGGAGTTTTGAAATTAACTCCAAGATTTTTTCTCAAAAAATATGTTATATAGCATAAAATCGTCCTTTTCATCGAGAAAAAAGAATGCAGAAAATATAGCTGATAAGGATTTATTTACGTACTTTTGCAATCTGTAAATAGCAACCACAAAGTATGAATAATAATACTGAACTTATTTTAATCAGAATTACCGGTCTTGACCGGCCGGGATTAACCGCTTCCATTACGGAAATTTTGTCAAAATATGATGTTACCATTTTGGATATTGGCCAGGCCGATATTCATAGCACCCTGTCATTAGGCATTTTATTCAAAAGCCAGGAAAAAGATTCAGGGAATATCATGAAAGAGTTGCTATTTAAAGCTTCCGCATTAGGCATCAATATCCGTTTCTATCCCGTTACTGTGGAAGAATATGAGGAATGGGTAAACATGCAAGGCAAGAACCGGTACATCCTGACTTTACTGGGACGCAAGCTGACAGCCAAACAAATCGCGGCAGTCACAGGAATATTGGCGGAACAAGGTTTGAATATTGATGCTATCAAACGTCTTACAGGGCGTATTCCATTGGATGAACGAAAAGCGAATGTACGGGCTTGTATCGAATTCTCCGTCCGTGGCACCCCCCGCCAAAGGGAAGAGATGCAACAGGCGTTAATGAAACTGAGCAGTGACCTGGAAATGGACTTTTCTTTCCAGCTGGACAATATGTACCGGCGTATGCGACGCTTGATTTGTTTTGATATGGATTCCACATTGATACAGACAGAGTGTATAGATGAATTAGCCGAACGCGCCGGTGTGGGTGACCAAGTACGAGAAATCACAGAACGCGCCATGCGTGGAGAAATTGATTTCATAGAAAGCTTCACAGAACGGGTGGCTTTGCTGAAAGGACTGGATGAAAGCGTAATGAAAGAAATCGCAGAAAACCTTCCCATCACCGAAGGTGTGGAACGTCTGATGTTCGTGTTGAAAAGATATGGTTACAAAATAGCCATCCTATCCGGTGGATTCACCTATTTCGGCAATTATCTGAAAGATAAATTCGGCATAGATTACGTATATGCCAATGAACTGGAAATAGTAAATGGCAAATTAACCGGAAGATATCTGGGAGATGTAGTTGACGGAAAACGTAAAGCCGAACTGCTGAAACTGATCGCTCAAGTAGAACGTGTGGACATAGCACAAACTATTGCTGTAGGAGACGGAGCGAATGACTTGCCCATGTTGTCCGAAGCCGGTCTGGGTATAGCATTCCATGCAAAACCCAAAGTAGTGGCTAACGCACAACAGTCCATTAATACGATCGGATTGGACGGCGTCCTCTATTTCCTGGGCTTCAAGGACTCTTACCTGGAAGAACGCGGCAAACTCTAAAGAAAGAAGTAACTATATATATGAAATTTTCAGAACTAAATTTAGAAGAAGGGGTGCTTCAGGCATTAGATGCCATGAGATTTGAAGAATGCACTCCTGTACAAGAACATACCATACCGGTCATTCTTGAAGGAAAAGATTTGATCGGAGTGGCACAGACCGGAACCGGCAAGACTGCCGCATACCTTTTGCCCGTTCTTAATCAATTAAGCAAAGGCGGATATCCGGAAGATGCCATCAATTGTGTGATCATGTCACCCACACGCGAATTAGCGCAACAGATAGACCAGCAAATGGAAGGTTTCTCTTATTTTCTACCGGCATCCAGCGTGGCTGTTTACGGAGGAAACGATGGTGTGCGCTTCGAGCAAGAAAAGAAAGGTTTAACTTTGGGGGCCGATGTAGTCATTGCTACTCCGGGACGTCTGATAAGTCATCTCAGCCTAGGTTACGTAGACTTGTCTAAAGTTTCTTTCTTTATTCTTGATGAAGCGGACCGTATGCTGGATATGGGATTCTCGGATGACATTATGCAAATAGTGAAATATCTGCCGAAAGAACGTCAGACCATCATGTTCTCGGCCACTATGCCGGCTAAAATACAACAATTGGCAAAAACGATCTTAAACAATCCGGTAGAAATAAAATTAGCGGTTTCAAAACCTGCGGAAAAGATTATCCAAACGGCTTATATCTGTTATGAACGCCAGAAATTGGGAATTATTCAATCCCTTTTCCAGGATCAAACACCCGAACGTGTCATTATCTTTGCCTCTTCCAAATTGAAAGTAAAGGAGGTGACACAAGCATTCAAGCGGATGAAACTGAACGTAGGTGAAATGCACTCAGACTTGGAGCAGTCCCAACGGGAACAGATTATGCGTGAATTTAAAAGTGGCAGAATCAATATTCTGATTGCTACCGATATTGTTTCGCGAGGAATAGACATTGACGATATTCGTTTGGTAATCAACTACGATGTTCCACATGACAGCGAGGATTATGTACACCGCATCGGCCGTACAGCTCGTGCCAACCATGATGGTTGCGCCATTACTTTTGTCAGTGAGAAAGAGCAGACCCAATTCAAAGCTATTGAAAATTTCCTGGGTAGGAACATCTATAAAATCCCGGTTCCCGAGGAATTGGGAGAAGCGCCCGAATACAACCCGCGAAGTGGCGCCGGTCGTAGCAATCACAAAGGTGGCGGCTCCAGAAAACAAGGCAATTATAAGGGGAAAAAGAACGGTACGGGCAAGCCCAATGCCAATAATAGAAGAAACACCCCAAAAGAATAGACGGAAGAGATGATATCTAAAAACCATTGGAGGAAGACGGACTTGTTTTCCTCCAATTTTATTTTATGGAGAGGGTCACTTCATGGCTCATCTGCAAAATAGATACGAGGCAATCACAAACATCCATTATATGTATTGCTTGTAGGATATATAATCTTTCACCTGTAACATTACTAACCTTACACCCCACACATTAGTAACGTATGGGGTGACACGTTACTAACCTTCCGGCATGTACGTTACTAACCTCTCAAACGTCCTGTTCTTTTCAGAAAAGAACAAGGTCTTTAAAAAAAAGAACAGGACGTTTTCATTGAAAGAACAAGAGCTTTTTAAAATTTGACCTGTTGTTTTTTCCATAACGGCATCTACATGCCGAAACGCCTTATTTTTCCTTCAGATCTTTCAGCCACTCCACAAACGCCCTGCCCATCGGCATTCCGGCTGAAGGATATGCATTGTGAAATGTTTCAGCCGAAAAATATCCTTCAGGAAAACCAATTCCCCAAGAATCGGAAGAATACCAATCCGGCTGAAGGATTCCAATCTCCGGCTGAAGAATTCCCAAGCCCAATCCTTCAGCCGGAATACCGATGGGCAGGGCATTTGCGAGCAGGCTGAAGCTTTTGAAGGATTTTTCAGGGTATTCTCTATAGAGCATGATAGCGACCAAATAGTAATCGCAAAATAAAAAAAATGACATAGCCACGACTACCTTACCAACTCGAATGCAAGTCCTCCATCCTTGCCGGCAGTGATATTGACCATATAACAAGACGCGCCGTCAGGTATGCACACCGTGGCCTGATAATGATACCCTTTCGAATCGACCCCCATAAAATCCATATCCGACAATATAGCCCATTGCAAGAAATCATCCGGAACCACCCCCTTGAACATCTGCTTGGTGATATCTTTGGCATAAAGACTCTTCCTGCCTTCATACACGCAAATGTGTATGATATTGTCATAATATACATTATCCACCCCAAGTCCTTCCTCCGAAACTCCCGGACGCATTACTTTAATCTTTGACGGGTTAATGTACACATATCCGCGATAACGGACATTATCGTATGTCACCACCGAATCTTTCTTAATAACTTCGTTATAAACAGGGATTTCCCGAGTATGGATAAATGCCAGAGAATCATTCTCCGCATCAGACTTATGCAGGCGTATCACATCTCCCACAGCCGAATGAAACCAAAAAATATGCTCCCCCTGCTTCTCAATCTTATAACCATTAGTCCGTGCACCATACGTAATCAACGAATCGCCTATAATTTTAAAAGCAACGGGAGCCGTAGCGGCATCTGCATAAAACAGGGTATCGCCTTTCACCCTCAGTAATGCCGTTTCCGTATTATCGTCCAACCATATACCTTCCAACAAAGATTTTGCCTCCTTGTTTTCTTCCAGAGCGGATGCTTTTTGTTGCGGAGTTCCACAAGAAGACAGCGCAACAGCCAACATTATTATCGAAAAACGTTTGTACATGGTTATTCTCTCAATTTTTTTATTTATCGACCGATGCAATGATAAACAAACCCCATTTCCTGTAGTTCGTCACCATCATAAATATTTCGTCCGTCAAGCACTACAGACTGCTTCATCGCCTTCTTGATTACTCCCCAGGTAGGAAGACGGAACTCTTTCCACTCGGTTACCAGAATCAACGCATCCGCATCAAGAGCCGCATCATACATATCGTGCGCATAATAAACCGACTCTCCTATCCGGCGGCGGGACTCATCCATAGCAGCAGGATCGTATGCGCGGACATTGCAACCCGACTGTTTCAATTTCTCAATAAGTACCAAAGCCGGAGCCTCACGCATATCGTCCGTACCGGGCTTGAATGCAAGTCCCCACAAAGCCACTGTTTTGCCTTTCAAATCTCCATTGAATACTTTTACCAGTTTCTCGAACAAAATGCCTTTCTGATTCTCGTTCACATCTTCCACCGCTTTCAACACCTGCATGGAATAACCATTCTGCTCGGCAGTCTTAATCAACGCCTTCACATCTTTCGGGAAACAAGATCCACCATAACCGCATCCCGGATACAAGAACTTACGCCCGATACGACTGTCGGAACCTATTCCGTCACGTACCATATTTACATCAGCTCCCACCAGTTCGCACAAGTTGGCAATATCGTTCATAAAGCTGATACGGGTGGCCAACATGGAGTTTGCCGCATACTTGGTCATCTCGGCAGAAGGAATATCCATGAAGATAACGCGGAAGTTAACCAGCATGAAAGGTTTATAAAGCTTGGTCATCAGTTTTTTAGCCCTTTCCGACTCTACGCCCACTACCACACGGTCCGGACTCATAAAGTCATCGATAGCATTACCTTCTTTCAAGAATTCCGGATTAGAAGCCACATCGAAATCTATCGACTCCCCTCTTTTCTCCAATTCCTCCCGGATAGCCGCTTTTACTTTCCGGGCCGTACCCACGGGCACCGTACTCTTGGTCACGACCAAGGTGTATTTCTTCATATTAGCACCAATCGTCTTGGCAACTTCAAGCACATAACGCAAATCGGCACTTCCGTCTTCATCGGGAGGAGTGCCCACAGCACTGAACACAATATCCACATTGTCCAGACAACTCTCTAAAGAGGTGGTGAAATGAAGACGTCCAGCCTTTACATTACGCAAGACCATATCTTCCAATCCCGGTTCATAAATAGGAATAATACCCTGTTGCAGATTAGCAATCTTATCCGCATTTACATCTACACAAGTTACGTCTACGCCAGTTTCGGCAAAACATGTTCCGGTAACAAGTCCTACATACCCGGTTCCTACAATCGCTATATTCATTTTATTTAATTCGTTAGTCTAACTTTTTCGCTGCAAAATTACAATAAATTATGAGTGAGTTGTTATTTTCTTCCATAAAAGTTGCGCTGAAACGGAATAAAAATGCTAATTTTGCGATATGATTGAATTGGCTAGACATATAGAAATTCTGTTACTGGAAAATGACTGTGTGATTATTCCAGACTTTGGCGGTTTTATAGCGCACTATCAACCGGCACGGTATATCAAGGAAGAAAATCTTTATCTTCCCCCTGTACGTACTATTGGTTTCAATCCCCAATTGACTATAAACGATGGTTTATTAGTTCAATCGTATATGCAAGCCCATCACACCGATTTTCCTGATGCCACACGCATGATAGAAGAAGAGGTAGCCGGATTGAAAGAACAACTATACCAAAATGGATGTGCAGAAATGCATGGCATAGGGGTCTTACATTATAATATTCATAGCACATACGAGTTCCATCCCAATGAGGACGGTGCATTGTCACCTACCCTATACGGGCTTAGTTCGTTTTCCATCAACAGATTAGAATATCTTACTTCAACAACATCTGCAGCAACCAGAGAATTACTTCCCCGACAAGAAAAAAGGAAGAGAACTGTACGTTTCAAACGTCAGTGGATAGGAAATGCAGTAGCTGTGGCTATAGCTGTAGTCTTATTTTTCTTCTTGTCTGTTCCGGTAGAGAACACATATGTGGACAAAGGTAATTATGCTTCTTTAGGTACGGATGGTCTGTTTGACGCCATTCGTTCCCAATCTTTGGCAACGACCTTGGTAACCGTTCCTTCCAGACCGCAGCAACCCAAGAAGACGAATATCAAAAATAATCAAAACACGTTGAAACCTGTAACTGTAAAAGTAGAGAAGGTAGGAAAAGCACAAGAAGCAGTGCCCAAGAATACTGTTGCAGCAAAATTGAACAGCACAGAACAGCCAGTTGCCAAGCCTGTTACTGTAAGTAAACCTGCCCTTGAGAAGAAAGAAACAGCAACACCTTCGAGCAGTAAAAAAAATAAGTATTATATCATCGTATCCAGTTTACCGACAGCCAATGACGCACAGCAAGTACTTAATGAGTACAAGCAAAAAGGATACAAGGATGTAACAATCATAGAAGGTAACGGACGTTATCGCCTGTCTTTGTGCAACTTTGCAGATAAAGCCGCTGCTTATAAAAAATTAAATGAACTGAAACAAAATGATGCATTCAAGAATGCATGGATATTGAGTTCCAAATAAACAAGATTATTTTTTATGAAAAGAGTTTTGTGTCCCAAATGTGACAACTATATAACTTTTGATGAAACCAAATATACAGAAGGTCAATCGTTGGTCTTTGTATGTGACCATTGTAAAAAACAATTCAGTATCCGTATCGGAAAGTCCAAACTGAAAGCAACCCGTAAAGAAGAAATATTGGACGAACAAGCCAATAAAGAGGATTTTGGAAGTATCGTGGTAGTAGAAAATGTATTCGGATACAAACAAGTATTACCCCTGATGGAAGGTGACAACCTGATAGGACGCAGAAGCAAAGGCACTGAAGTGGACATTCCCATCGAGACATCAGATCCGAGCATGGACAGAAGGCACTGTATCATTAATGTGAAACGCAACAAACAAGGGGAAGTCATTTATACCCTGCGTGATAATGACAGCATTACAGGAACATTTCTGATGAACGAGATTTTGGGGAACAAGGACCGGATACGGATCGAGGAAGGCGCTATCATCACATTAGGTGCGACTACGTTGATTCTGCGTGCCACCGAGAAGTAGGACAATGAGACGTATTATCTTAATCACAGGAGGCCAACGTTCGGGAAAAAGTTCATACGCGGAGAAATTGGCATTAAGCTTATCACCCACTCCCGTTTATATAGCTACTTCCCGTATTTGGGATGAAGAATTCCGCCAACGCGTTATCAAACATCAAGAAAGGCGCGGACCTGAATGGACGAATATAGAAGAAGAAAAAGAACTGAGCCGCCATCAAGTAAAGGATAATGTAGTATTGATTGACTGTGTCACCTTATGGTGTACCAACTTTTTCTTTGATTTGGATGCGGATGTAGAGGCTGCATTGCAGGCTGTCAAACAGGAGTTTGATAATTTTATCCGGCAAGATGCCACTTTTATTTTCGTAACCAATGAAATAGGTTCCGGAGCAGTATCCGAAAACGCCATCCAACGCCGCTTTACAGATTTACAGGGCTGGATGAATCAATATATAGCTTCAAAAGCAGACCAAGTATATTTGATGGTATCGGGAATTCCTGTTCCTATAAAATAATAAATACAATGAAAAACTTTCATATTGAGTATCCCGATGAAGGTCTTCGGGAGGCATTGATAGACAAAATCAACAATTTGACAAAGCCCAAAGGTTCATTGGGCGTTCTGGAAGACCTTGCATTGCAAATCGGATTAATCCAACAAACCCTCTCCCCTACATTAAGCCATCCGCACAACGTACTTTTTGCAGCCGATCATGGTATAGTAGAAGAAGGGGTAAGCAAGTCTCCCAAAGAAATCACTTGGCAACAACTAAGTAATTTTTTACATGGAGGTGCCGGAGTTAATTTTTTATGCCGCCAACATGGTTTTAAGCTTGTATTAGTAGACTCAGGAGTCGATTACGATCTTCCTTACGAGAAAGGCATTATCAACTGTAGCGTAGGACGTGGCACGCACAGTTTTCTAAAAGGTCCTGCAATGAGTATGGAAGAAATGGAATTATGCCTGGAACGTGGAGCAAAGATAACGGATATGATTCATGCTGACGGCTGCAATGTGGTCAGTTTTGGCGAAATGGGTATTGGCAACACCTCCCCTTCCTCTGTCTGGATGCATTTGCTGACAGGTATTTCATTAGAGCAATGTGTAGGTGCGGGAAGCGGACTGGATTCAGAAGGCATCCGCCATAAATACAATGTATTGAAACAATCGGTTGACCATTATGCCGGTGACGGTTCTGCAAAAGATATCATCGCCTGGTTCGGAGGATATGAAATGGTTATGGCAATAGGCGGCATGCTCCGGGCGGCAGAATTAAGAATGATTATTCTGGTAGACGGCTTCATCATGACCAACTGCATACTGGCCGCCTCAAAACTTCATCCGGAAGTTTTGTCGTATGCCATATTCGGACATCAGGGAGATGAAACCGGTCATAAACTAGTATTGGACGCCATGAAAGTACGCCCTTTATTAAATTTAGGTCTGCGCTTGGGAGAAGGAACAGGAGCGATATGCGCTTATCCCATCGTTGTTTCCTCTGTAAACATGATGAATGAGATGGACAATTTCGCCCATGCCTCCATCACTAAATATTTTTAACCATGAAACTGCTTGCCTCCCTCATTTTTTTCACACGCCTTCCGTTTTGGAAAATAGCTGACGTACCACCTGTTTACTTTAAACGAGTAGTGGACTACTGGCCCTTTGTTGGATGGCTGACAGGAGGTATCATGGCAGGCACTCTATGGATCACAGCAGAATTTCTGCCTGTACAAATAGCTGTGCTCATGGCGTTGGCTGCCCGGTTATTAGTAACGGGTGCTTTACACGAAGATGGATTGGCAGACTTCTGCGATGGCTTCGGGGGCGGTACATCACGTGACAAGATTCTGTCCATCATGAAGGATTCACATATCGGCACATACGGAGTGCTCGGATTATTATTCTATTATGGATTGATGTGGAATATACTCACCACACTTTCTGTACCCTTGGCATGTGCGGCCATATTAAGCGGAGATGCCTGGAGCAAGTTTTGTGCCGCACAAATCATCAACACGCTTCCATACGCCCGTAAAGAAGAAGAATCGAAAGCAAAAGTCATATATGACCGTATGAGCCCAGGTGTTTTATTATCCGCTTTTATGGCCGGAGCCCTACCTATGCTTTTATTACTGGATAAAGGATACTGGTGGGCAGCCATCGCTCCTGCTATGATGTTCATCCTTTTAATGTCACTCATGCGCAGACGCCTGCAAGGATATACCGGTGATTGTTGCGGAGCGACTTTCCTATTATGTGAGTTTTCTTTTTATCTGACTATAAACTTAATCTATACAAATCTATGGTAATATACTTCATGCGTCATACTGCTGTTGATGTTCCGCAAGGCGTTTGTTACGGACAGACGGATGTACCCTTAAAGCCGACTTTTGAAATGGAGGCAACTCAAACGGCAGCCCATTTACAAGGTTTATCTTTTGATAAGGTTTATACCAGCCCGTTAACCCGTTGTGTACGCCTGGCTACCTTTTGCGGCTACCCGGATGCAGAACGGGACGACCGCCTGAAGGAACTAAATTTCGGAGATTGGGAAATGCATCGGTTCGATGAAATTGCCGACGCTAATCTGGAAAGATGGTATGCAGATTATCTGCATGTAAAAGCGACCAATGGAGAGTCCTTTGAAGATCAATACCGGCGTGTTGCCGATTTTCTAGACGAACTTCGCCAAAAACCGTATGAACAAGTCGCGATCTTTGCTCATGGCGGCATTTTACTGAACGCACAGATTTATGCAGGTATCATTAAACCCGAAGAGGCGTTTGGCGCACTCACTCCTTATGGAGGAATTGTCAAGATAGAGTTATCATGATGTAAGAACATATCGCTTATTTATTTGTTCTATTCATAAAGACAAATAAATATGCTTACTCATTTCTTGGATTTATTAGCAGCTGTTATAAGTGTGACAAGCCTTTTGATTGTCACATACGGAGCGTTGATAGGTATCATCTCTTTTTTGAAGAATGAAATACGACGTTTTACCGGAGGGTATTCCATTACCAATATACGAAAATTAAGAGCTACATTCGGAACTTATCTGCTTCTTGGCTTAGAATTTCTGATAGCTTCGGATATTTTGAAAACAGTATTGGAGCCCACTTTGAATGAATTGGCCCTATTGGGAGGTATTGTTGTTTTAAGAACCATCCTATCCGTATTCCTCAATAAAGAGATAAAAGAATTGGAAAGTGAAGAAAAATAAAAAAGCACTGAAAAACTAATCATTTATACATATTGGCTTTTTAAGTTGCACACACATTGCATACTTTCATATTTTTGTCGATGAAAGAAACATCTTGATTTACTTACCAAATAATAGAAGAATATCATTTATTGTTTTCAAGGTTCTCTCCGATTTGTTGGAGCAGTCTAAAAGCTCCAGCCATCTTATAGTTACCCAAACATTATTTAGCCTGCATGATGCAACTTTCAACAGTAAGTTTCAAATTTGGTGTGAAAGCGAATTTATTTATCTGCATTTCCTTAGGAAGTTCATTGGCATGATTATTGAGCCATACGATCATTTCATTTAATTTCTCTTCGGAATAAGATTTCTTTTTCACCATGATACATAAATTCATGTCAACTGTGTACAAAAATAAAAGAACATATAATTCACACGCTATCTTTTAACAAAAATATTGTTGAAATAAAACCGCTCCCACTTATCACAAGCCGGAACGGTTCAGATTAGTTACGTTTTGACAATCTACTTTATTCTTCAAGAACAAAACAATGACGAATTTGTTCAAAAGGATTTGCCTATTTCTAAAAATATTTTTTGTCACATTATTGCGTATTACAATAGATCCCCAAAACAAGGAGTAATTTTTGTTATGAGATTGGCTTCTACCCCACAATACAAGGCAAAAATACATAAAATTCTATTCTCTTCAGTTGATTGTGTAATCCAATTGGGAAATTGTATTTAAACAAATACCCCGACTCATCACGAGCCGGGGCAGTCCAATTTATAAATTTAAAGTCTTATGATGAAGATTGTCTGTTGCGCCAATGTTTTACTATCAGCACAACGACAAACAAAACAGTTACACAAACACAGGTAAAGCCTTTTTGTTTAAGCAAAGTGGATTCTTTTTTATCCTTTATGATTCTGACCGTTTTTCCTCATGGATATCGGAAGTGGTTTCCTTGTCGGCTTTCACCTCCGTACAGTCTTTGGTTGCAGTTTCCTTCTTTCTATTCTTGCTGAAATCACCTTCTACGTGACCGTCAGCCAGTAACAAAACTTTCCTGGTCGGGCTGTCAGACGGTTTTCTTGTATCATAAATCCGAAAATTAATCACGTAGTTGCCATTGGTTGCAATCAGTTCATTCAAAGAGATGATAGAGCCATATACGATGTTGACCGACTTACGAGTGCTGTCCTTTCTACACTCTTGGCAGTACACTGGACTATACGCTTTTCCAACCAGTCAACCTGCTTCCGCTCGTTCTCATTCTCCACCGAATCGGCAGACGCATTCTCCTTCCGTGCGTTTTGCGGTTTACACAGAATATGAACCCCAGCGGACAGCTTCCAATCCCTTAAAGCCCCAGTTATAGCCAACCAGTCATTTAATTCCATTCTGCCTATTGTTTATCTGATTGATTATAAAATACACACTTAAAAATCCTATCCGCTTGCACCATCGCTGCCAAAACACTAAAATCCATTGTCACGATATGTCAATAAAAAAGACTCTGCAAAATAAGAATAAAAAACGATTTACCAAAGAAGAATATAAATATATTGAACCGGTCTGGAATGTAAAAAATTATATTACAGGCCAGCATCATTTTTTAGTTAATTTTGCACCAATTATTTAATAAATATCTGATAACATTAGTTTAAAAAGCGTTATGTTCGTCTTGTAAATCGGGATATATGGATTCTCCAAATGAGAAGGGATAGTATGATGTTTTCTTACATCATAAAGTAAATCTGACGGCATCACACCTCATATCGGCGAGAACGGTAATTGGCGGATAGGTATGACTGATACAAAAATAAAGGCGCAAGGAGCCAAAGGGGACGATGCCATTGCCCCCCAAGTTCAAATCAACGCCACGACAAATGAATGGGAAATCTCAA
>OJOS01000231.1_pt1 | contig 37694 bp, 36 predicted proteins | sample 1598271 | NCBI WGS metagenome assembly OJOS01 (sample SAMN03922451, study PRJEB24848) | human gut metagenome | isolation source: stool sample | host: Homo sapiens | place: Germany | collected 2009-11
AATTTCCTGGCTGAAAAACCGAATGGAAGATAAGCGCCCGGAAGTCCGTGCGCTGGCGAAAGAACAATACGAGATGAGGTTTCCTCCAAAACAGTTAGAGGACACCGATGACGATTTTGATTTTCTTGATGAGAATGATTTTATAGAATAACGAAAGCGGTCTGCACCATGCAGGCCGTTTCTTTTTTGGAAAGGAGGCCCTTCTATGGCAACCACACGCATCATGCCCCTGCATATCGGCAAGGGACGCACGGAGAGCCGAGCAATCAGCGATATTATTGATTATGTGGCAAATCCGCAAAAGACTGACAACGGAAAACTAATTACCGGCTATGGCTGTGACAGCCGGACCGCCGATGCAGAGTTTCTGCTGGCGAAGCGGCAGTATATCGCCGCCACCGGGCGGGTGCGCGGGGCGGACGATGTGATCGCTTACCATGTGCGCCAGTCATTCAAACCCGGAGAGATCACACCGGAAGAAGCCAACCGTCTGGGTGTCGAATTTGCCAAGCGGTTTACCAAGGGCAATCATGCCTTTGTGGTCTGCACTCACATAGACAAATCGCACGTTCATAATCACATCATCTGGTCATCGGTCAGCTTAGAATATGACCGAAAGTTCCGCAACTTTTGGGGCAGCACCAGAGCCGTCCGGCGCTTGAGCGATACCATCTGTATCGAGAACGGACTGTCCATTGTGGAGAATCCCAAGCCCCACGGAAAAAGCTACAACAAATGGCTGGGCGATCAGGCCAAGCCCTCCCATCGGGAGCAGCTGCGGGTGATGATTGACCGTGCGTTGGAGCAAAAGCCCGCTGACTTTGACGCATTGTTGAAACTGCTTACAGAAATGGGCTGTGAAGTATCCCGGCGCGGGAAAGCAATCCGGCTCAAAGCACCCGGCTGGAAGAATGTAGCCCGCATGGATGACAAGCTGGGGGCCGGGTACAGTGAAGCAGAAATCCGTGCGGTGCTGGCCGGTGAAAAACAGCATACGCCCCGTAAAAATTCCGTCGTGCAGCCGGAGCCGACCAAGGTCAATCTGCTGGTGGACATTCAGGCAAAGTTGCAGGCTGGAAAAGGTGCTGGCTATGCTCGATGGGCTAAAGTTTTTAATCTGAAACAAATGGCGCAGACCATGAATTACCTGTCAGAGAACAATCTGCTGGAGTATGCGGTTTTGGAAGAAAAGGCTGCGGCTGCCACGGCACATCACAATGATCTTTCGGCGCAGATCAAAGCGGCTGAAAAGCGCATGGCAGAGATCGCTGTTCTGCGTACTCACATCGTAAATTATGCCAAGACCCGCGAGACCTATGTGGCATACCGCAAGGCTGGTTATTCTCGAAAATTTCGGGAGGAACATGAGGAAGAAATCCTGCTCCACCAGGCTGCTAAGAATGCCTTTGATGAGATGGACGTCAAGAAGCTGCCCAAGGTCAAAGAGTTGCAGACAGAGTATGCGAAATTGCTGGAAGAAAAGAAAAAGACCTATGCCGAGTACCGGCGTTCCCGTGAAGAAATGCGGGAGCTTTTAACGGCAAAGGCCAATGTGGATCGGGTCCTGAAAATGGAGGTAGAACAGGATGTTGAAAAAGAAAAAGACCACGGCCAGCGGTAAGCTGGTCCTGGTCAAAAGCGTTCGCAGAACGCGCAGCCACAGAATGAAATTCTGTGTTCAAAGGGGCTTGGGGGCGCTGCCCTCAACAAGCAAGCGGAGAGGAAAATCACAAAGGGATTTTCTTCTCTGCGGGCCTGTGTGTATTAACACAGGCATTGCTTGCTATCATTTCCACAAACAAAAACTCCGACACATCCCCAACGGTCGTATCGGAGTTCACGGGTCCAGATGGTAGTCATCGAACAATGGAGACTGGAAGAAATCACACAACGTAATGCCTAATCCTTGGCACATCTCATGGATGATCCGCAGCTTCACGGATTCATACGAACAGTTGATGACATTCCCTATCGTTGATTTCGGTACGCCGCTTTTCATAAAAAGCTGGTACTGTGTCATGTGCCTTTCCGAAAGAAGTTCTGTCAACCGTTTACTCACGGCCTCATTTAGCTGCATCCGCATCACCACCATTCCCTGTCACTGTACTAATTATTATATGGTGGTGCGGTAAAAAATTAGTCCCTGCAGCTGTACTGGTCTGATATTCTGTTGTAAAATATTTCTGACAGCGTTTTATGTAGGGAAATAGAAATGCTGTCAGGTAACTAATCCATTTTCACAAACAAAATAGGAGAAATAGGGATGCACAAAGAGGTAGATTTTATAGCGGAATACAATGAAGAAATGAAGGAGCTGCTGGCGGAACCCCAGACGTCCCCAAGCGAACGGGAGTGGCAGCGGTTTCGGCTGTCCATGGAATTGGTCAATGCCCAGGAATCCCAATATACCAGGGTAAAGAATGAAGAACGCTGGAAACGACTGGAGCAGGAATTTTATCCGGCCTTGTGCGTGATTGCAAAGACTCAGGGAGGCCGTGTGGAATTGAACATCAAGGAAGATACCTTGATCGGTCAGCTTGTTTACATAGGAGAAGGGCTTACGTTAGGCAGCTCAAATCCAGAAGGACTGGCTGCGTTTTCGAGGATTGTCGCAGCGGCGGAAGATATTTTTGTCTCCATACATGACGGGTGTTCAAAGTTTCAATTTATCTTCTGCCTGCACGATAAGGTTTTTGTGGAAGATCATGCGGAGCAGATTGCGAAGATAAAAGAAAAAATCCGGCTCCACCGTATGGAAACTATGCGGCTTCATCGGATGCTTTCAGGCAAGGATTAAGGATAGAGAATCAACACGCATACTTCAAAATTCAAAAAACATCCATGGACTGCGGCCATGAAAATATGCTATACTAACCGTGGTTTGCTTATGCTAACCAGGGAGGAAATACAAATGAGCGAACAGCAATTTACAGACTTTTTTGATCCGGAAATTCAAAAAATTGTCAGCGAAGATGGCTGCTCCATTTACAGAATGAAAAACGTAACTGGAGAGGGTGTTATCACTCGTTATGAAATTCTTCCGGGTATTGAATTATTCTATAATGATTTTCACATGAGCGATGGACAGAATCAAAACAAGCTTCCGCACTCTGATGTACTTGAAATCAATCATTGCCGGGAGGGACGTTTTGAATGCGAATTTGCTAATGGAGATTATCAGTATGTCGGTGCTGGCGATCTTGCAATTAACCGCCTGACAAACGAAACTACATCAACTTACTTTCCGTTGTCGCATTATCACGGCATTTCTATTACCATTGATCTGCCTACGGCAGATCAAACTATGAAGCGGATAGAAAGTGTGATTGGTGGGCTGAATATAGATGTCTTTTCGATTGCAGATAAATTTTGCAAAAATGACACCTGCGTTGTATTAAGAACCCAAAGCGAAATCGAACATATTTTTTCGGAACTTTATCGGGTGGAGCCTCGGATGATTGCTTACTATTTGAAAGTGAAAGTGCTGGAATTGCTGATGTTTCTGAATCAGGTTTCGCTTCAGGATTACCAGGAAGAACGAAGATATTTTGCAAGAAATCAAGTACAAACAATAAAGAAAGTACAGGAATATATGACAGCCGATCTTCGCAACCATTATACTTTGCAGGAGCTATCAGAAAAATTTGAAATTCCTCTTACCTCAATGAAGGTTTGCTTCAAGGGCGTTTATGGGTGTTCTATTTATGCTTATATGAAATCCTATCGTATGCAGGCTGCTACGATCTTGCTTCGGGATACTTCTGACAGCATAACAGAAATTGCGGCTAAAATGGGATACGATAATCCGAGTAAATTTTCCGAAGCATTCAAAAAAGAATTTGGAGAACTGCCTTCCGAGTTCCGAAAAAAGTTGTCCAAATAGAGGATGTTTGGTCTTTTTAGAGTGGCGGCAAAATACCAGATACAATATACTATCATCTGTACTAGCAGATGATTTAAGAGCGTCGTGCAGACGCTCTTTTTTTTGAATAGAGGTTAGATTATTCTAACCCGCGAAGGAGTCGGTATTATGAAACGGGATATGAGAAAATATATCCTACGGAAACTGGTTGAGCTGATATTTACTTTATTGTTTGTAACTCTACTGTCTTTCTTGCTGATGAGACTGTCATCCGTTGATCCAGCCACAGCTTATGCAAAGAGGATGATCGGAAACCCCACAGCGGAACAGATTGAAAAGATTCGGATTCAGTTGGGGTTTGATAAACCATTGCTTGTCCAGTATGGCCGTTGGGTATGGGACTTACTGCATTTTGATTTAGGCGTTTCTTTGGCAAATGGACATGATGTTTGGACGGATATTGCCACAGCCTTTCCGAAAACGCTTGGAATTGTAGCTCTGGCATCTATCTTTCAGGTTGTTTTCATTGTAATCGTTAGTTGTATTGCCTTTTTACTTCCCTGGAAACTTCCGAAAAAGGCAGTCAGGCTTTTGTGCATTTTGGGTGTGTCCATACCCTCTTTCTATTTGGCAACCGTTTATCTGGATTATTTTGCTGTTCAAAAGTCCTTAATTTCTGTGGCAGGAAATACAACCCTACTCAGCTACATATCTCCGGCAATCTGCATTGGCGTATTCGGGGCTTCTTTCTATACGCCGCTTCTGATGGATGCTCTGGAGCATGAAAGCAACGAGGATTACGCATTTTATGCCCGTTGCCGTGGGCTTTCGGAAAAAAGGCTTTTGCTGTGCCATTTTTTTCCGCGGGCAGCGATGGGTTTAGTTCCAAACTTTTTACAAAGCATTGGTTTGGCACTGGCTAACGCAACGGTGATTGAATCCATTTTTTCAATTCCGGGATTTGGTTATCTGATTGTAAACCATGTGCTTGATCGCGATACTCCCATGATACACGCCGAGGTGTTTTTTCTGGCGCTGGCGATTGCTCTTTGCAACATTGCCGCTGACTTGGTGCAGTGGGCAATCGGGCGTAAAAAGGGGGTGGCGTAAATGAAAACGAAGCGTTTTCGGAAATGGTGTGCGATTTTCATTCCAACCCTTGTGATTATTTTCTTTTTTGCCGGATTTTTATTTGCACCCAACGATCCAATGAAATCAAACTTGTTGGAGAGATATGCTGATCCCAGCGCAGAATATCCGTTTGGTACGGATGCTTTAGGGCGATGCATTCTGTCACGGATTCTTTATGGTGGCTGGACAACGCTGGGGATTGTATTAGGAGGCTCTCTTATTGTTTTTCTGCTTGGCACTGTTATCGGAATGGTGACAAGCCGGGTCGTTATGAAAGAAAATGCACTTATTGATGGCCTGATTAACGCTGTTACAGCCATCCCCCCGATTGCGTATTTAATTGTGTTTATTGGAGCCTGGGGCAGCGGAGCGAAAACTACTCTTGTCGCGCTCACTGTGTCTTACATTTTGAGATACATAAAACTGGTTCGTACCCGTACCGACATGGAAATGGGAAAAGCCTATGTCATGTGTGCAATCGCTTCCGGCGCTTCAAAGCTCAGAATCATGCTGATTCATATTTTCCCGAATTTGATTGCCGAAATGATTCGCTTTCTGTGCCTTTCCTGTGCGGATATGATTCTGGCTATTACCGGATTTTCCTTTATTGGATTAGGGCTTGGTGATAATGTAGTAGATTGGGGAAGTATGATTTTAGACGCAAGGGGTGCTTTGGTTCTTCACCCGACCATGATTCTCTATCCAATAGGGGCGGTAATTTTATCGACACTCTGCTTTAACGTCATTGGCAGGCAGTTGACAACGAAGGAGGCAGAGTGATGTTAAAAATTGAACAGTTAGATGTCAAGGAACGGTCAGGCCGCTACCTTCTGAAAGACATATCTATGGAAATTCCTGCAGGCCGTGTGATTGGACTTACAGGTAAAAGCGGCTCTGGAAAAACAACTTTGCTGCGGAGCATTTTGGGAATGCTTCACACAAGCTGTCATATTGATGCCGGGAAAATTTTGTTGGACGATATAGATTTATCACATCTTTCCCGCAAGTCACATCGTGAGCTTTGTGGGAAGAAGCTTGGATTTATCCCCCAGAACCCTATGACGGCTTTTGACAGCCGATTAAAAATCGGTTATCAGATGCGGGAAACCTTTGTCAATCGTTTGCATTTGAATACAAGTGAAGCAACTGACCTGGCGAAAGAGAAACTGGTTTCCGTAAATCTAAAAGACACGGATCGGATTTTGGGTGCGTATCCGTCTGAACTATCAGGCGGAATGCTACAACGAGTAGCTGCGGCAATCTTATTGGGAATGTCGCCGGATTATGTTTTAGCCGATGAACCAACCGCTGCATTGGATGAAGAAAACAGGGATTTGTTGCTTCTCATCATGCAGGAGCAAATGAAGGACAAAGGCATATTATTTGTATCCCATGATGTGGCCGCACTTAAAAACTTATGTCAGAACGTTTATGTTCTGGGAGCTGGAAAAATTATTGAGCATGGAACGATGGATAAACTCTTGTCAAGTCCGCAGACAGACTGGATGAAACAATTTTCCGCGTTGAGCCATAGGGAAAGTCGGGGTGAATGGAAATGGGAGAAATTGTAATCCAGAATGTAAATCAGGTATATCATAATGCGAATCAGGGAGATTTTAATGCGCTTTCGGACATCAACCTCCACCTTTGTAAAGGTGAAAGTCTTGCTATTGAGGGAGAAAGCGGATCGGGAAAAAGCACGCTGGCAAGACTTCTGATCGGCATTGAGAAACCAACTTCTGGCAAAATATTACTGGATGGTGAAGATATAACCTGTTGGAATTATCGAACATGGAAACAGCACCGTAAAAAAATACAGGCTGTTTTTCAGGATTCTTCCGGCACTTTAAATCCTGCCAGGTCTGCATACGCAAATGTAGAAGAAGCACTGGTGAACTTAACTGATAAGAAAAGAGCCGAAAGAAAAAAACATATTTTAGATTTGATGGATGCCGTACACATGGATTATGGGCTTTTGGAAACGCCTGTCCGTCAGCTTTCGGGCGGCGAACAGAGGCGGCTCTCTTTGCTTCGGGCGATTGCCGTGGAACCTGATTACTTAATCATGGATGAAGTAACCAGCGGGCTTGACCTGATTTCGGCAGACGCCGTACTTACTTTAGTAGAGAACTTTGTGAAGCTATCCGACAGCTCCTGCATTTTCATTACGCATAGCAGAAAGGATGCAATGCGTATTGCGAATCGGATTATCATCATGCAGGAGGGACGGATCGCCGAGCAAGGTTATCTAATAGATCAATTATCAAACCAGAAAGGACAAGGATAACATGAAACAGATTTACAAGAAACTTCTCGCCGCTGCATTGGGCGTGAGTATGCTTCTGTCTATGGTTGGCTGCGGTCAGAGCGATACCTCCGAGCAGACGCAGACTGACAGCGAGCAGACGCAAGCGGCTAATGAAAACGAAGCGAAGGTGCTGACAATCGTCACAGCAAAGGAACTGGACAACCTTACGACACTGACCATGAACAAGGAGAATAATATCGCCTGCGGTCTGGTCTATGAGACTTTGGTTGCCTACGAGGACGGGGAAATTGTTCCCGAACTGGCCGAGGAATGGGGATGGGATGAGACAAATACTGTCCTTACCTTTAAGCTCCGTCAGGATGTTGCTTTTACAGATGGAGCCGCTTTTAATGCGGAAAGCGTAAAGGAAATTCTGGACTTTGACCGTTCCAACCCTAATTTTAGCGGTATCAAGGGCATTTACAACATTGAAAGCGTAGAGGTTGTTGACGAATACACGGTGGCCGTTCATTATGCTGCCCCTTGCTTCTCTTATATCAATGACTTCTGCTTCCAGAATGTTGCTGGTATGATGTCCCCGAATGTGTTTGAAGCTGAAAACTTCCAGACATTCACAGATGTTGTCGGCACTGGTCCATACATCCGCGAAGAAATGATTTCCGGTGACTGCACCCGTTTTGTCAGAAATGAAAACTATTGGGGCGAAGCTCCTTACTATGATGAAGTTGTCATAAAGTATATCCCGGAGGCATCTTCCAGACTTCAGGCATTACAGACTGGTGAGGTTGACCTGATTTACGGTGCTGACCTTCTCAGCTATGATGACTATAATCAGGCTCTTTCTCTGGATGGGATCGAGGGCGCAATCAATGATGGAAATACCCTGACCCGGAACCTGGTTTTGAATGCGTCCAGCGAAATTTTGAGCGATCTTAAGGTTCGCCAGGCGATTGCATACGCTGTCAATAAGGAAGAAATCACCAAGGGCCTGACCTATGGATACGAAACTCCGGCCACCAGCCTGTTTGCACCCGGAGCGCCCTACACAGACATTACTTATAACAGCACATGGAGCTATGATCTGGATAAAGCAAATGCACTTCTGGATGAAGCTGGATGGGTGATGAATGAAAGCACTGGTATCCGTGAAAAAGATGGACAGCAGCTTTCCCTGAATTACACCTATTGGACTGATCTTTCTCTTGCACAGGACATGGCTCTTGCAATTAAGACCCAGCTTGCAGAGGTTGGTATTGACGTAACCACTACCGGCCAGGATCAGATGACCTGGTGGACCGAAGGCGTTGCAGGAAATTATGACATTACAACATGGAATACAGAAGGGTCTTATACTGAACCGCACAAGTTCCTGCAGGAATCCCTCGGTGCTGATCCTCATGCTATTTCCTTGCAGGCACTTGAGGATTTCCAGAGCTATTCGGATGCGGTAAATGCGTTCTCCACCTCTGCTGATCCCGAAGTGGTTCAGAGTGCGATTGCTACTGCACTGAATGTTTCCAACGACAATGTGATTGACCTTCCGATCTCCTATTCTAAGGATCTGGTTGTATATAATTCCTCCAAAATCGCCGGATATACTTTCTCCAGCGTGCCACAGTTCTTTGAGATCGATAACGTACAGCCTGCGGAATAAATATAATCCAATGTCTAAATGGAGGGTTTAACGCCCTATCAGAGTGGCAGAAAATAGCCGAATAGATATAATAGAGGTTGGTTAGAAGTGTTTAACCAACCTCTATTTTTATGAAAAGGAGCGTATGTGAAATGGACAAGAAAGATAATCCCATGTCCAGACTGATGGAACTTGCCGCTCCATATAAGGGTGAATATGTTCTTTCAGTGATTTTGGCAATCCTGGGTGTTGCCGCCGGATTGCTGCCGTTTTTTGCAGTTTCAAAAATTGTGATTCTCTTGATGGATGGAGAGACATCTGTGTCCGTCTATATGGAGTGGTGTCTGATTGCGGGAATTGGTTTCCTTGGGAAAGTATGCTTTGCAAATTTCTCTACTTTAGTTTCCCATACGGCCACTTTCGCAACTCTGGCGGAGATCCGCCTGAAACTAGCAGATAAACTTACCAGGGTTCCGATGGGCTATATGATTAACACCCCATCGGGAGAATTAAAAAATGTCTTGGTAGATCGTGTGGAGGGAATGGAAACGACCCTTGCGCATTTAGTACCGGAGCTGACAGCGAATCTCTGTATTCCGATTTGTATTCTGATTTACCTACTGTTTTTGGATTGGAGAATGGCGCTGGCTGCATTGATTACCCTGCCGATTGGTATGTTGTGCTATAAGGGAATGGCAAATGGATATGAAGAAAAATTCCAGGGTCTTATTATGCGCGTGCGTAAAATGACCAGCACTGTGGTTGAGTATATCGGCGGAATAGAAGTCATTAAGGCGTTTAATCAGTCTGCTAATTCTTACCAGAAATATTCAGATGCCGTTGAAGATAATGCGGCCTATGCTGTGAACTGGATGAAAAGCGTGCAGCTTTACAAATCCATGCTTGTTACAATCTGGCCCAGTGTGTTAGTGTGTGTTCTTCCTATTGGCTGTGTCCTGTACCGGAACGGGAGCCTGAGCGTTCCGGCATTTGTTACCTGTATCGTGCTGTCATTGGGTATTATCACACCAATTTTAAATGCCATGAACTTTACGGACAGCATTTCTCAAATGAAATCAGTAGTCGGGGAATTGTGCGCCGTATTGGATGAAAAAGAACTGGATCGCCCGGAAACGCCGGTGTCTATTCATTCTTCCAATATTGTGTTAGAAAACGTCAGCTTTTCGTATGAAAGCGAAAAGCCGTTGCTAAAAAATATCAACCTTTCTATTCCAGAAAACAGCATTACCGCTTTTGTCGGTCCCAGTGGCGGCGGCAAGTCTACCATTACGAAGCTGATTGCGGGATTTTGGGATGTAACAAACGGAACTGTCAAGTTAGACGGAACAGATATTCGCAAAATTCCGTTGTCACAGCTTATGGATAACATCGCTTATATTTCACAGGACAACTATCTTTTTGACGAAACTGTTTTAGAAAATATCCGTATGGGAAAACCATCCGCAACGGATGAAGAAGTATATCAGGCTGCCAGAGATTGTGGCTGCTATGATTTCATTCTGAATCTGGAAAATGGATTCCATACAGTTGTCGGAGGTGCAGGAGGTCACTTGTCGGGCGGTGAGCGCCAGAGAATTGCGATTGCCCGCGCTGTACTGAAAAATGCGCCGATTGTTATTCTTGACGAGGCAACCGCTTACATTGACGCCGAGAATGAAGCCTTAATTCAAGAGGCAATGGCAAAAGTGATTGCCGGGAAAACCGTTCTGATGATTGCGCACCGTCTTTCTACGATTACCGATGCAGATAAAATTGTTGTCATAAAAGATGGGCAGATTATTGACGAAGGAACACATGAAAACTTATTGACTTCCTGTACGCTCTATCAGGAAATGTGGAAAGCGCACATGGACACAAAAGATGTGGCGTAGGAGGTGCGAAGATGATAAAGACATTAAGCAAGATTTATCAGTTTTCAGGGAAAATGCAGGGGACAATGAAAAAAGCTATCCTTTTTTCTGTCCTGCACTCCCTTTTTGATATGATGTCCTTTGGAGCATTAGCCATGGTTTTTTCGGGTTTAACAGACGGTTTTACTACGTCTATGATCTGGATGATATTTGGAATCACCCTGGCAAGTATGCTGCTTAAAATTTATTGCAGCTACATTTCAGATTTCGGCAAGGTGCAAATTGGATATTTTATGTGCGCGGAGAAACGGATTCATATTGGAGATCGCATGAAATATATGCCGATGGGGTATTTTAACGATCACAATTTGGGGAATTTGACTTCTGTCGTCACTACGACTATGGGCGATATTGAAAATAATGCGTCCATGGTGCTAACCAACATATTAGGCGGCTATATCCATGCAGCGATTATTACTATTGTTATGCTCTGTATCGACTGGCGGATCGGACTGACGATTTTGTGCGGGATTCTGCTTTTTACATGGTGCATCGGCCGGTTACAGAAAAAATCGGAAACGGTTTCGCCACAAAGACAGCAGGCCCAGGAGGCCCTCGTTTCTAATGTGCTGGAATACGTTCAAGGGATGCTGATTGTAAAATCCTTTAATCTCGGTCAAAATTCCAATAGCAAAATGAGACAGGCAATTCTGGACAGCAAGGATAAAAATCTGAAATTGGAGCGCACATTCGTCCCTTACAATATGCTGCAACAGATTATTCTCTACGGAACAAGTATTCTTGTTATAGTGGAGGGGTTGTACTTTTACCTGAATGGAACGATGGCGCTTTCCATTTGCCTGCTTATGACAGTAGCATCATTTATGCTCTTTAGTCAGCTTCAGTCAGCCGGAAATACTTCCGCACTCCTGCGGTTACTGGATGTTTCGATTGACAAAGTAAACGAAATTGACAAAACTCCCGTCATGGACGAACATGGTAAACCCGTAAAGCCTGAAAATTACAATATTGTTTTTGATGATGTTTCTTTTTCTTATGGCGAACACCAGGTTCTGGATCATGTGAGCCTGACTATACCCGAAAGAACCGTAACGGCTATCGTCGGTCCGTCCGGTGCCGGAAAAAGTACGCTTTGTAACCTGATCGCCCGGTTTTGGGATGTTGACGGAGGAAAAATTACAATCGGCGGTGTAGATGTGCGGGATTACACACTGGACAGTCTGCTTACCAATATTAGCGAAGTATTCCAAAAGGTATATCTTTTCGCTGATACCATAGAAAATAATATCAAATTCGGCAATCCAGCGGCTTCCCATGAAGAAGTTGTAAAAGCAGCTCAAAAGGCTTGCTGCCATGAGTTTATTATGAGCCTGCCAGATGGTTATGGCACCGTAATTGGAGAGGGAGGCGCTACATTGTCCGGCGGTGAAAAGCAACGGATTTCGATTGCCAGAGCAATCCTGAAAGACGCTCCTATCATCATTTTAGACGAAGCTACATCAAGCGTCGATCCAGAAAATGAAAATCTTCTGATGGGTGCTATTGCAGAACTGACAAAGAATAAAACGGTTATTATGATAGCTCATCGGCTAAAAACAGTCAGAAACGCAGATCAAATTTTCGTGTTGTCTGGTGGTCACATTGTTCAGACAGGCAAACATGAGGATTTGATAAGGCAGCCTGGTATTTATGCAGATTTCATTGGTATTCGCAAGAAAGCGATTGGATGGAAACTAAAATAGCCGTGGGAAGGAGGAGGCAATGAAACTATATGCGTCAGGCGAGGATTACTTAGAGGCCGTGTTGGTTCTTCAAAGGAAACAGGGCATGGTTCGCTCCGTTGATCTTGCCCGGCACATGGGCTTTAGCAAACCGAGCATTAGCCATGCGGTAGGCGTTTTGAAAAATGGAGGTTTTCTGACCGTGGATGATGATGGGTTCCTTCATCTGACCGTCATAGGTCGGGAGATTGCCGAGAAAATCTATGAACGCCATTTGTTTTTTATGGAGCAGCTTATCGCCGCAGGCGTTGATCCCAAAACTGCGGAGGCCGACGCCTGCCGGATTGAACACATTATCAGCGATGAGAGTTTTGACCGGCTGAAAGAGGCAGCCGCACAAGAGCAAGAATAAACCGAATAAGCCAAGCGATCCTGCCCCGACCAACGGGGAAAAGAAAAAAACCGTTGCAGGGCAGGTAGCTTCGTGCGCCCATAATGGATTTTCAAGGACTGCGGCGGTTTTGAGTACATCAAGGCCGCCGTTCCTTATGCCCTCGACAAAGGAGTGACGACTACACGCTGACACGGCGGCTTTAGGAGGGAGCCGCCGTGAAGCAAAGACCGCTTCGACATAATTCGGCAGGAATTTACCTGTCAAAAAAAGCCTGACCGTCAATCGGCCCCCATCTGTTTATGAACAGGCACTATCGTGGCTGGTCCATAAGCGTCATAAGTCCTCTTTTAGCAGCGCCAGCCGCCGTTCTTCGGATGCTGGCGCTTTTGTTTGTCGTTTTTTCGGGAATTTCCCCGAAAGGTGTCGCTCACCGCCTTCATTTCGGTTCACCCGTCAACACATGAATCGAAATGGAGGTACATAATGCAGAAGATCAATCTTCGGGAACTGTATCCCGATGTGTATAAAACCGATGTCTTTGTAGACGTGGCCGAGGAAGTCGTGGCCGCGATCCGGGGCCAGGAGCAGGACGATGCCGCCTATGAACGCCGGAAGTTCCGGCACAAGGCTCACTACTCTCTGAACCGGGAGGATGGCATTGAAAACGATGCCCTCAACCGGTCACTCACCCCGGAGGAAGTCCTGGAGCAGAAGCTGCTGCGGGAGGAAGTGTATGCCGCGCTGATGCAGCTGACCGCCATCCAGGCCCGGCGTATCTACGCCCGGTTTTACCTGGGCATGACGGTGGCCGAGATCGCCCGGATCGAGGGGGCTGACCGCCGCCGCGTGTGGGAGAGCATCCGGCGCGGACTGAAGAAGCTGGCGCGGTTGCTGGATACGACCCAATAACCTGACCGCCGCATAGCGGCAAAAAGAGAGCCGGTGGGGGTTTTTATTCCTCCACCGGCTTACTTATTCTCTAAATGTTCATCTGGGTCAACCCCAGCCGTCTGCACCATCTCTTTTAGCTCATCAGTCAACGCGCGGGTTGAGTTTAACAGCACTTTTCTGGCAGCCGGAGGGCACGAAAGGTAAAGCTGCCGCATATCGTTGGCGGCTTGCTCATCTTCAGGCAGATCGAGATTCATCAGGGAATCTAAAGATAAATTCAAGACTTTGCAAAAAGCGCGCAGAACCTCAAAAGAAGGATTCTTCACCCCTCTTTCGCAGCCTTGAACGTGCTTTAGAGAAACGTGGCTTAGATCTGCGAGTTCCTGCTGCGTCAATCCTTTTTCCTTACGCGCTTTTTGTATCCTTCGTCCCAGCTCTTTTATCAGTTCCATAGGCACTATCGTCTCCTTAATCATATTTTATCGTGCCCATTTCCTTGTAGGAAGAACCTCATAAAAGGCGTTTTTGAGTACGATAGTACCTATTTTATTGTGCTTGTAAGGAGCTTGCGCTGTCCGCAGCTTCTATGAAGGGACAAGGCAAACTATTTTTTTTAAATAAATCGCAGCACAGACAGGACAAATCGCCTGTTTTTGTCATGGCTGTCAAGAAGGAGCTTTTCTTTCGCTGACCTTTGACAACTGAATACACGGCAGAACAGGTACATAACCCGCGTATGAGCGAGTGCAGGACGCCGCGAAGATGGAGCAGCCAGGAGGTGATGGACAAGCTGTTTCGGAGCGATCAACGTCCCTGTGACCCGGATGGTGGCACATCCGGCGCGATGACTGCGCGGGGGCTTAAAGATACTTCCTCACGGCCCGCCAAAGACTTGGGGGGAACCCTGCGGCGCACGCTACGAACGACGCTGCGGAGTTATGACAGCCGCGCCAGCGGAGACCTGTTCTGTCCCCGGCGTCAGGGATGCGTGGCAAATATGACGAGTAATCCGAACAGAATAACAGTAGCCGCGCCAGGTTTTTATCCGAAGATTTCTTTCAGACTGGTGCGGCTATTTAAGTATTAAGATATTAAGGAGGCGAGAGTGATGTTTGAAAAATTCCATCGAGGTGACATATATTCGGCTGATTTAAGCCCTGGTATCGGCTCCGAACAAAGTGGCTCTCGTCCTGTACTCATTCTTCAAAACAATGTGGGAAATTGTTTCAGTCCTACGATTATTATTGCAGCAATTACCAGTGTAAGCAAAAAAAGCAGAAAGTTCCCCACGCATTACCACTTAAATGGCAGATGCGGTTTGGTGAAACCATCTGTTGTTATGCTGGAACAGATCAGAACAATCGACAAGTCGAGGTTAAAAAACTATATTGGTCATCTAAACAAGGATGACATGGAAAATATAAACAAGACGCTCTTGTGCAGTCTGGGGATTACATAAAAGTGCCGAAAGGCCGTATCATTTTCAGGCTGTGCAAGTAGAGTTATAATTTCGTTAGGAATTGCGGAGGTGATTCTGAATGGAGAATATCCAGAATAAAAGCACATTGATTCCTTCAGATGAAATCCGGTCAGAAGAACTTCTGGCGGAACAAAAATTTGAAGCGTTTATCACTTCGCTGGCACATATCATCGAGAAATATGGTATGAGAGTGCTGGGCGAGGTTGACGGAGCTGCGTGAGAATCGCAGCTTTACATAGGATATTTTCCAAAAGTAAATTTTGGAGGTATGAATTATGAACCGATATGGAAAACGCTGTGTTTTGTATCCGAGGGTCAGCACAGAGATGCAAGTGGACGGATACAGCCTGGAAGGTCAAAAAAATATGCTGACACGATTTGCGGATCGTGAGGAAATGATCGTTGTTGATACTTATGAAGATGCCGGTAAATCCGGTAAATCCATTGAGGGACGGCCTGCCTTTCAAAAAATGCTCAGAGATATTGAGGATGGCTTGGACATTGACTATATTTTAGTGTATAAGCTGTCACGGTTTGGCCGTAATGCAGCAGATATACTTAACTCTTTGGAGTTGGTTCAATCTTATGGTGTAAATCTGATTTGCATAGAAGAAGGGATTGATTCCTCTCAGACAAGCGGAAAACTTTTGATTTCTGTACTATCTGCTGTGGCTGAGATTGAGCGTGAGAATATTATCGAGCAGACGATGAACGGGCGGCGCGAAAAGGCACGGCAAGGTGGATGGAATGGTGGCTTTGCTCCCTACGGGTATACACTGGAAGATAACAAGCTGATGATTGAAGAAACAGAGGCTGTGGCAATACGGAAGATTTTTGAATTATATACTTCATCGGAAATCGGTTTGGGTGGTATTGCGAATCAGTTGAACTTACAAGGTATACGGAAAATTCCGAGGCAGAATGGCACATTAGAGGATTGGACAGGACATTTTATTAAACTGATATTGGATAACCCGGTTTATTGCGGTAAAATTGCCTATGGACGGAGAACGAAGGAAAAAGTCAAAGGCACAAAAAACGATTACCAGATGAAAAGAAATGACGATTACATTCTGACAGAGGGACAGCATAAAGGAATCGTTAGTGAGGAGGTATGGGAAAAGGCTCATGCCAAGCGTCTTAGAACCGGAGTAAAGCAACCGTCAAAAATTGGGCGGGATCGAGTTCATTTGTTATCAGGTCTGCTGAAATGCCCGGTTTGTGGAAGTCCCATGTATACGAATAAACACGCATGGACAAATAAAGATGGCACTTACAAAGAAATTTACTATTATGTATGTAGTCGGAATAGGATGGTCCGGGGTAAGCATTGTGAATATAAGGCGATGCTGAAAAAGACCGATATTGAACCGATGGTCATTGAGGCAATTCGTGAGATCGTAAGGAATGAGGAATATGCCCAAGCCATTAAAAAACGGATTGGCGTTCAGATTGACACGAAAGCAGTGGATAAAGAACTGGAGGGCTATCAGGCAAAGCTGAAGGAAGTTGATCTGAATAAAACAAGATTGGAACGGGAAATTGACAGTCTCCCTGCTGATGCAAAATATCGGGAACGAAAGCTCCATGATATGACCTTGCGGTTAGATTCCCTATATGATGTCATTGTTGAGCTGGAGGAAAAAATCGAAGATGCCAGATTTCGGCGAGATGCAATTAAGCAGCAGGCAATTACTCTTGAGAATATTTACAAAATCATGGTGAATTTCGACTGCGTTTATAATATAATAAATGACGAAGAAAAGAGAAATGTGGTCACAGCCTTGATTAAGGAAATTGAAATTTACAGGAATGACGAGTCTGAATATCCGCTAAAGCGGATTGGTCTGAATTTTCCGGTGTTCAAGGATGGCGGGGAAGTTACGGAGCTTTTGTGGGACAAAGGGAATACCGTTGAGACGGTATGTTTATTGTCCAAACTTCAAAGCAAGGAACATATCGAGATCGAAGTGAAGATGGACGAGATGGACTTGACTTCGGCGGAGAGTAAGGCAACCTACAAAGAAATCCGGGAATACGTTTTCGAGCATACCGGACTGAAGGTCAGCCACCTCTATATCGCACAGGTGAAGCAGAAATACGGCATCATTGAGCGTGAGAACTACAATAAGCCGAAATCCGAAAACGCCAAGCAGCCCCAATGCCCACCGGAGAAGGAAAAAGCGATCACGGAGGCGTTACGTCACTTTGGGATGATTTTGTAGATGCTTTTTGAAAGAAATTGCAGGTAGCGGTCGGCACCAAATGATCTTTCGCTATCAGGCTGTCTAAAGGCGAAACTGTCAGTATAAGAATGCTAATGAAGGTGCGTAAAACACTGAACTGCAATATTGGAAATATCCGAAAGCTGATTTCTCCCCAAGAAGGCATCGTTGAATAAGAGGTGGATGGTATGTCGGCAAAAAAGAAAAACATAATTAGCAAGGCTAGCCCTCACACAATAAAAAAATTTGAGCTGATAGAAGAGTACATCAAATCGTGGGCACAGAAGTTGCTGCTGACTGAGTCTTGCAATGGGCTGATCTTTATAGACTGTATGTGCAACAGTGGTGTATACACCGACGATGCTGGACAATTGGTGAAAGGTACAGCAGTACGCGTCTCAGAAGCACTTAGGGAAGCATCAAGAACCTATACGGAGAAAAATATACACATTTACTTGAATGACAAGGATAAAGCGCGCGTAGATGAGCTAAAAAAGCATCTTCCACAGGATGAGCGCAATTTTAAGATTGTCACGTCTTGTGGTGATGCGCACGAGCTACTCCGTACTATCGGGCCACAGTTATATGGAACTGGGCACCTGCATTATTTCCTGCTCTACGATCCATATGATGCGACTATTGACTGGGAAGCACTTCTGCCGTTTTTTCGTAACTGGGGTGAAGTTATGATTAATCACATGGTTTCAGATCCGGTGCGGGCGATCACAAGCGCCAAGAAGAAAACGACAAAGGCAAAGTACGAGAACACTTATCTGGAAGACTTTGAGAAACTGGTGCCTTACGGAAGTGACAAGAAGGCCTATGAGGCCAGAGTGGAAGAAATCATAAATTCACTGAAAGGAGCTCGCAGGTACTACGTATCGGCATTTCCGTTCTATAACACGCAGAACTCGCTCGTCTACAATTTGATTCATTGCACGAGCAACAAGGAGGGCTTTAAGCTCTACAAGAAGAGTGCTTGGAAGGTATTTGGCGCACAGTCCTCTACCAAGCACTCGGTTGAGAACAGGCAGTTGTCATTTAACCTTTTCGGTGAGATTGCTGAAGAGGAAGATGAAAGCTGCTTGTATGTTATCGATATAGCGAAATACCTGCAGCGCAGCTTTAGAGGCCGAAAGCAGGTGCCGCTGGATGAGATGTGGGAACTTCTGGATAACCACCCGATTTTCCCGTCAGAGGGATTTCGTAATGAGGTAAAGAGCGATCTTACCGATTTCTTTGGCGCGAAGATTGAGCAGATTGTGAATCCTGATACAGGAAAGAAGGAAACGGTGATTTCTTTCTCTTCTTGAGACTGAGTTTCAAATAGATGAGGTGGTTGGAATTTATGGCAACGTCGCAGAAATTTGGTGGCAATTGGACTGAGGAGAAGTTGAATATCTTCACCAGCTACCTGGACGCATACCTGATTGCACTGCAAAATCAGAAGTTTAAGAAGATTTATATAGATGCCTTTGCTGGAACCGGTGAGATCGAGACCAGTGACGGCGGGCAGTTTCTTGTGGGCTCTGCTAAGCGTGCACTGGCGTCTGAAAAGAAGTTCGATCATTATTATTTCATAGAAGCGGACTCTCAGAAGGCAGGAGAACTCCAGGATATGATAAATTCCGAGTTTCCGCAGATGAGGAGAATTGTTACGATTTACTGCGGCGATGCGAATGATAAGCTCGCGGAAATTATTAGCAACGTAGACTGGAGATATAACAGAGGATTGCTGTTCTTAGATCCATATGCGACGCAGGTAAATTGGGCCACGCTTGAAAATGTAGCACAGACGAAATCGATAGACGTATGGTACCTGTTTCCGTTCTCTGCACTTGAACGTATGCTGCCGAAAAACGGAAAGTACGATAAATGGGAGGATTGCATAGATCGATTGCTTGGAGATTCCGGATGGCGGAAGGAATTCTATAAGAAAGATCCCCAGATGACGCTTTTTGACTTGTTCCCGGAGCCCGGACAGAGCGATGGCGAACGGATGGTTAAGGACGCAAATTCAGATCACATAAAGGAGTATATCCTCTCTCGGCTTGGGACAATCTTTCCATGCGTGTCAAAGCATGCGCGGATTTTCAGGAACAGCAGGAACTCGCCGATGTTCCTATTCTGCTTTGCCATTGCGAGTGAGAGTCTGAAAGCGCAGGGACTTGCACTGCGGATGGCAGACTACATATTAAAGAACAAGTAGGCGGAGGATGAAAGCACCTTGAAGACGATAAAACGAAAATCCATGCTTTATCAAACAGGGGTAGAGTATGGTGACTACACAATGAATCACGTGCAGGGGTGTGCACATGGGTGCAAATATCCATGTTATGCATTCCTGATGAAGAAGCGATTCGGGCAAATTAAAGATTACGAGAGCTGGCTTGAGCCGGTGCTTGTATCAAACACGCTTGAATTGCTGGATAAAGAGATACCGAGGCTCAGAGATAAGATTCAGTCTGTGCAGCTTTGCTTTACCACAGATCCGTTCATGGAAGGATATCCAGAGGTGTCCCATATGAGCATTGCGGCTATCCGAAAACTGAACGAGGCCGGTATCAAATGCACTACATTGACGAAGGGATTGCTTCCCATAGAATTGGCGGAACTTTCTCCGGAAAATGAATATGGGATCACGTTGATAACGCTGGATGAAGCATACCGGGAACAGATGGAACCGGGAGCTGTTCCCTGTGCAGACCGACTGGCAGCGCTGAGAGCGCTTCACGAAGTTGGTTGCAAGACGTGGGTGAGCATAGAACCGTATCCAACACCGAACATGATAGAGCAGAATTTACGCGAAATCTTGGAAGCTGTAGCATTTACCGACAGGATCATCTTCGGCAGAACGAATTACAGTAAGACAGCAAACGCCTATGAAGGACAACGGCACTTTTACAATGAATGCGCAGCAGAGGTGACGGTTTTCTGTCAAGAGCGCGGCATTGATTATCACATAAAGGAAAAGACGATCACAGAAGAATGAGGTGGAAACAGTGGCGTTATTACAAGACTTGATCCGGCAGATCAACGATCCAACACTTAGGGATAGGATTTTGCAGGAAACCAATAAATTGATGAAGCAGAAAAAGTTCGGACTCGTATTCGAGGAACATCTGCCGGAATGCACGCCACTCTACGATGTGCCGATTCGTGTTGGTTCCAAGGTCGCGCTGAAGACCGGATATGTTAGCGACATCTATACTGTCGTAAAGATGAACGGTGATGAAGTGCTCTGCGATCGCCGAGATACACACGAGCAGAAAAACTTTAAGCTGGATGAGCTTGTGGTAGTGGCTGAGTTTGGTGAGCCGATCTATCCCACACTAAAACCGCTGGATGCAGTTCAGAACGCTCCAGATAGCGACCTTTGGCATACGTTGATTGAGGCGGACAACTACCACGCGCTCCAGTTGCTGGAATATCTGTACGCAGAGAAGGTGGACTGCATCTACATCGATCCACCATACAACACCGGAGCCAAGGACTGGAAATACAACAACGACTATGTAGATGGTTCCGACGCTTATCGTCACAGCAAATGGCTCTCCATGATGGAAAAGCGTCTTAAGATTGCTAAAAAACTGCTGAATCCCAAAGACTCCGTTTTAATTGTAACCATTGATGAAAAAGAATATCTTCATCTTGGCTGCCTTCTTGAGGAGATTTTTTCTGGGAAAACGATGCAAATGGTTAGTATAACCATTAATCCCTCTGGAGCAAAGCGAGATAATCTATTTTCGCGCTCTGATGAATATGCGTATATTATTCTCTTTGGTAACGCACAAGTGGTACACCCGAAAGGAAATGGCAATGAACGAGAAGTAAGATGGTGGTATTTACGCAGAACGGATTATGCCTCCAGAAGAGGGACTGTTAAAGGAGGTGTGGCCCAATTTTATCCAATATATGTTGATGATAAGACAATGAAGATCGTTGCTATAGGAGAGGCATTGAAACCAGAGCAACAAAGATTTGATATCCCAGCTATTGAAGGTGCTACTCCTGTATTCCCCGTTAGAGACGATGGAGTTGAAATGAACTGGGGAATAACAAGGGACTCTTTACAGAAACTTTGTAAAGAAGGCGTTGTAAGAGTTTCTCCAGGAAGCAAAAACCAACCATATGTGTTTAGATATTTAAGTGCTAATTATGTTGATAAAATTAAAAGCGGTCGATGGGCCGTACGAGGCCTACGCGAGGATGGAACAAAAATAGTTGTCGAAACAGAAGGTAAGGTTACAAGAACAACAACCGTATGGCAAAACAAAAGTTATGATGCGGGACAATACGGAACATCTGTACTTGGCGATATAATAGGAAGCGGTAAATTCACTTTCCCAAAATCGGTGTATGCTGTAATGGATACACTCAAGTATTTTATTGCAAATAAGAAAAATGCTCTTGTTGTTGATTTTTTCGCAGGATCTGGTACAACCATGCATGCTGTCAATCTGTTAAATTCGATAGACAATGGTCATCGTCGGTGTATTATGGTGACCAACAATGAAGTTTCAGCGGATGAAGCAAAAGCGTTAGATGAAAAAGGATATAGGCCAGGAGATAAGGAGTGGGATAGACGCGGTATTGCTAGGTATGTCACATGGCCTCGAACGGTTTGTTCCATTAAGGGATGCAATATTGATGGCAAACCTCTCGATGGGAACTATGGATGTAATGTAGAACAATATACCGAAATTGACGGGGAAACCGTTAATCCTGAAACTGGAAAAAAGATTCGAGGAAAAGTATATAAAAAAGAAAAAGAACCTGCTTATCCTGAATTAGCGGATTTGAAGATGTCTGATGGATTCAAAACCAATGCTGTGTTCTTCAAACTGAGCTTCCTTGACAAAACCTCTGTTGCTCTCGGCAGACAGTTCCGTGAACTGCTTCCGGTGCTCTGGATGAAGGGCGGCGCCATTGGTAAGTGCCCTGCTCTTGAAAATGATAATCTCCCGAACATGCTGATCTTGCCGCAAAACAAAATGGCTGTTCTGGTAGATGAAATATATTATTCAGAGTTCGATGCCGAATTGAGCCAGCATCCAGAAATCCAGACAGTATTCATTATAACGGATTCAGAGACAGCATATCGGTCGATGATCCGTACCTACGATGGCAAAGACTGCTATCAACTTTACAGAGACTATCTGGATAATTTCAGAATCAATACGGGGAGGTAACCATGAGAGTAGAATTATTCCCTTTTCAGAAAAGAGCGCTTGCTGATATCCGTATGAAGACTGCGGAGGCAATGGGTAGCTATCACAGAACACATGCGCCGCAGGTGGTTTCCTTTACTGCTCCAACCGGAGCCGGAAAGACCATCATTATGTCCGCGCTGATTGAGGCTATTCTTTTCGGTGATGAACAGTATATGGAGCAGCCGGATGCAATCATTGTCTGGCTTTCGGATTCGCCTCAGCTGAACGAGCAGTCAAAGCAAAAGATCGACTCCAAGGCTGATAAGATCAAGTTGTCGCAGTGCGTTACAGTTTCCGAGGAATCCTTTGATAAAGAGGTATTTGAGGACGGTCATGTTTATTTTCTGAATACGCAGAAGCTGTCGGTCACCTCCAAGCTAACGAAAAATGGCGATGGCAGGACTTATACAATTTGGCAGACGCTTGCAAATACTGTTCGGGAAAAGAGCGACAGGCTGTACTTTATCATAGATGAAGCGCACCGCGGCATGCAGGGACGTGAGGCCAGCAAGGCCACGACAATCATGCAGAAATTTATCAAGGGTAGCGATGAGGAGCATATTCCGCCGATGCCAGTGGTGATTGGTATGTCCGCGACGACTCAACGGTTCAATGCTCTGGTCGAGGGCACATCCTCAACCATACATAAGTCCATTGTCACAGCGGATGAAGTGCGGGCGTCCGGACTTTTGAAAGACCGCATTGTCATCACTTACCCAGAGGTCAGTGCAGTCAACAACGATATGGCTATCCTGCAGGCGGCAGCAGACGACTGGAAGGAAAAGTGGGAACATTGGACGCAGTATTGTTTTGAGCAGCATTACGCCTATGTGAATCCAATTCTGATCATCCAGGTGCTAAATGGAACCGGAGGCAAGCTGACCGATACCAATCTGGATGATTGCATCGCAAAGATTGAGGAACGGACCGGATTCAAGCTGGAAAACGGTCAGGTAGTCCATACCTTCGGAGGAACAACTGCCTCCCTTACGGTAAACGGGCTTGAAGTACGTTATGAGGAACCTTCCCGTATCGCAGATGACCGAAATATCCGTGTCGTGTTCTTTAAAGAGAACCTGTCCACAGGATGGGATTGCCCAAGGGCAGAGACCATGATGTCTTTTAAACACGCGAATGACGCAACCTATATCGCCCAGCTCCTTGGACGCATGGTCAGAACTCCGATGCAGATGCATATTCAGGTCGATGATGTCCTGAATGATGTGCATCTGTATTTGCCGTATTTTAACGAGGAAACGGTCAAAAATGTCGTGGAGGCATTGCAGAGCAGTGAGGGTGGAGATATTCCGACAGACATATATGGTGAGTCGCTATCTGGGAAACGCTTCGAGACACTAACTGTTAAACCGAAGAAGAAAATGCAAACGTCAATTCCGGGACAGCTGACTTTGGAGGTGCTTGCAAATCAAGGTACCGAGGTGCCAGCTTTGGTATCCATAACGGATACACAGGGTGCACCTACTCCGGTACAGCAGCAGACACAGATCCCGGATGTAGCAGAAGTGACACCCGCACAGTCTACAAATGCCTTCCAGCAAATGAGCGCCGATAGCACACAGACCGTTCAGACGGATGTTAAACCGACAGCAGATGCTCAGCCGAGCGCAGTTACTGCACCTGAAACTATGGCTCCAGATAGCCAGCAGGAAGAAGTAGAGGATTTATTTGACCGTGAAGCGGTTATGAAATTTATCAATGATGCCGGTCTGCTTTCTTATAATGTCAGAGCGCTCCGGATTAACGATTACCTCAAATCGCTATATCGGATGGCACACCTGCTTAGTATGTCCAAGCTGCACCGTGAGGCAATCAGAGAGGTGCAGGATGAGATTGTCCAGATAATTCGTGATTATGTGGAAGATCTGAAAGCTACGGGCAAGTACGATGATCTTGTGCGGCAGGTAAAACAGTTCAAGCTGGCCACGCAGATTTTTGATGCGTTCGGCGAGACTGTGGACAACTATTCTGTTCATGATATGTTTACGACGACCGATACAGATATTGAACGTCAGTTCCAGATTGCCGATGTGAAGTTGGGACGTGAAGGCATTGGTATGGCATATGGCAATAAGTATGGCGACCTCAGTGACCTCACGGCTTTTAAGATAGACGTCATTCTTTTTGTTGCTGACGAGAACTGCATGAACAGACTTCATACCTATGCGGAAAACCGGTTCCACGGACTGAATGATGATTATCGCAGATATATTGCCACTATCAGCTCAGAGAAAATCCGCAGAGATTACGACAGCATCGTCTCTGATGGTGATGTGGTCAGCAAGCATAACTTCCGCCTTCCAGAGACAATACAGGTTCCACATGAGGCTGGTGGCAAAGAATACCGTGATCACTTGTTCGTTAGTGATGCCACGGGAACAGCGAAACTGAAGCTAAACGGCTGGGAGGCTGATCTGATTGCAGAGGAAGAAAAGCGGAAGGATTTTGTCTGCTGGATTCGCAATCCTTCCAGAGCGTCATGGGCACTGTGCATTCCCTATGAAATCAACGGAGAGATTAAACCAACTTATCCTGATTTTATCATAGTGCGTGAAGATGAGCGCCTTGGCTATGTGATCGATATCCTTGAGCCACACAGTGCAGACTTTAAGGACAATCTTGGAAAGGCTAAAGGTTTTGCAGAATACGCAAGACAGAATCCGGGTGTCGGTAGAATCCAGCTTATCCGTATGGGTAAGGATGCAGCGGGAAGAAATCAGTTCAGACGACTAGATATGTATAAAACAGCAATCCGTGAAAAGGTTTCTTGTGCGATAAACACAGATGAGCTAGATCATATCTTCGATACAGATGGTGTCATCGAGTAAGAATCATAATATCTAGGTATTTTTACAGCATCTGGAACTTCGATACTTTTGAAGCAAAGTTGGGTAATAACAAACAAAACCTTCCACAGAATTCATCTCCCGACTGGATGAAATCTGTGGAAGGTTATGTTTTAGGAGGCTATGAATGTGCAAGCTGTGATATAGTTGCATCTTCATAGGCGACTAAAACAAGGGGAGTGCAGAGGGAAGCAATCTCCTTTGCCGCTGGGTTTCCAATAGGGGCGCGAGCATCCCTGTTGGCACACGATTTTGCTCTGCAAAGTCTAGTGTGTTATACCTTTGCTTCCGGCTGACGCGGGAAAGGGGTTGGCGGCGTACTCAGCAATGGGGCAGAGTGTGGCGGCAAACGCTTTTTCGCGGCAGTAGGACAGGCGGATTTTGTGATGTGAGCTACGGCACAAATGCAGGATTTTTGAGAAGCAAAATCTGCCTGTCCGGAAAAGGAAGGAAAGGTATATAAGGCTCCCGTCCCGCCGCAGCGTTGCCTTCGTTTCAGCGTTTCTTCCGCTTTCCTTTGCCGTGGGTCATGGTCGTTTTTCCGCGCTGGCTGATGGGAGTTTTCAGGTGCTTGGACTTCTTGAGGATTCCAATCAGCGAAACAAACTCTTCTTTCGTGAGCGTGTCGTAATCAATACCAAGTGTTGCAAGGTACGCGCGGATTTTCTTTTCCTCGGAGCTGCCCTCAAAGTTCATTGCCTCCCGCAACTGGTTCTGCATATTTTCTGCAAAGGAGACTTCATCCGCAGTCATGGTATCGGGGCGGTGTTTACTCCGAATGTCACGTAGGATGCCTTTCAGGTCATCTGCAATCAGACTTCCGAAATATTCATCTTCCCGAATCTGCGCCACTTCTAACGTCCGTAGATGCAGGTCATTTTCTTCGCCGCCATTTTTCATCAATGCCATCTGCCGGACGGCTTCCAGCACGGCGTTTATATCGTTGACCCGCATATCCGCGATCCGGTCAACGTAAATCTCAGCATCCAGCATGAAGCGCTGGAAATCCTTGTGGCAGATCAGCTCCGACAGCAGCCGGTGGTTGAACTTGCCCGTTTTCAATACATCAATCGAAGCATCACTCAAATGCAGCTCATGCAGAGCTGTGTTTGGGTGATTTTTTGTTTCCGTCCGTCCCATCAGATAGTCGCAGGAAACACCGTAATAGTCAGCCAGCAACAGAATGCTGTACGGGCTGATGTCCTTGCCGTTATCTGATTCATATTTGCCAAGTGCGGATTTCGAGATACCCACCTCGGCAGCAAGCTGCTCCAAGGTCAGCTTTCGTTCTACTCGTAAATCTTTCAACCGCTCTCCGATTGTCAGCTTGACTTGCATACAGCAGCCTCCTTTTCCATTTTTCTGTATTATATCATGCTTTTCCGTTTTGTGTCTCAAAGCGTGGAAAATTTCAACTTCTACCCCACTTTTCCTGCCTCTTGGATATACGGGAAAGGGCCTGTTTTCTTACTAAAATTTAGACGTAAACCACGCAGCACCTTGAAAATTTCATGATCGTCCGATGAGGATATGCTTCCGGAGAAGTATCGCATTCCGCGTACCAAGGAAGAGTCAACGCCGGGGTAAGGACTCGGGCAGGAACGGCATCGGGTAGAACGGCAAAGTTCAATTATTTTACAGGAGGAAACAGGTATGGATTTATTTACACAAATCAAGATGGCAGTTTCCGTGAAAGAGGCTGCCGAATACTACGGATTGGAAGTAAACCGTGGCAACATGGTCTGCTGTCCCTTCCACAATGACCGCACACCCAGCATGAAGCTGAACGAGGATTACTTCTACTGCTTCGGGTGCGGGGCCCACGGCGATGTGATCGACCTTGTGGCAAGGCTGTTCAACCTGAGCAGCTATGACGCGGCGAAGAAGCTGGCGTATGACTTTGGAATCGACCCGGACAAGCCCCCAGCTGCGGCAGCGCTACGAAAGCCGAAATATCCGTTGGCAAAGGCGTTCCAGAATGAGACGCTGCATTGTCAGCGGATATTGTGCGATTATCTGCATCTTTTGGAGCATTGGAAGATGCAGTACGCACCCAAAACGCCGGAGGATACTCTTGATGACCGCTTTGTGGAAGCCTGCCAGATGCTCGATTATATCGAGGATCTGACAGATATTTTAACCTTTGCGGAGTTGGAGGTTCGCGTGAAAACCGTGGATATGCTTCAAAAGGACGGCATGATCGACCGGCTGGAAGAACGCCTGAAACAAGCGGCAAAGGAGGTGGACGCCCGTGACGAAACGGAAATCGGCTAATTTAGACGCGCCTATCTGGTTTGACGGCACGAATATTAACGAGGCACTGTTCTGTGATGAATTTCTGAACAGCCGGAAAATCATCTTTGCCAACGGTGCTTTCTTTACGCCGGACGGCAGGGTGACCGATGATCTGCCGCTTCGTGGCGAAATCTATGAGGAACTGAAATGCTGCGCCGTGAACAATATCCCCCGCAAAATCACCAACATTCTGGAAGTGATGAAGCTGGCGGCTCATGTGGAGGACTTTGCACCGGAAGCAGATAGAATCCATCTGGCAAACGGAACTTTGGCGCTGGACGGCAGCTTTACCGAGGGCAGACCGAACATCGTGCGGAGCAGACTGCCGGTGGCATACCGCCCTGATGCACCGGCTCCCGTCCAGTGGCTTTCTTTTCTGGATGGGCTTCTCTATACAGAGGACATTCCAACCTTACAGGAGTTTATTGGCTATTGCCTGATTCCCAGCAATAAGGGGCAACGCATGATGGTGATTAAGGGAAACGGTGGTGAAGGAAAATCACAGATCGGTGCTGTGCTGGTTGCGCTTCTCGGCAGCAACATGAAGGATGGCAGCATCGGCAAAATTTCTGAAAACCGCTTTGCCCGCGCCGACCTGGAACACATTCTGCTGTGCGTGGATGATGATATGCGGATGGAAGCACTGCGGCAGACCAACTACGTCAAGTCCATCGTGACCGCCCAAGGTAAGATGGATCTGGAACGCAAGGGCAAGCAGAGCTATCAAGGGTGGATGTTTGCCCGCCTGCTGGCGTTCTCCAACGGCGATCTGCAAGCGCTATATGACCGGAGCGATGGATTTTACCGCCGACAGCTTGTGCTGACTACCAAGGAAAAGCCTGCGGGACGGATAGATGATCCTGACCTTGCTGAAAAGATGAAAGCCGAAGCCGAGGGGATTTTCCTCTGGGCATTTGAGGGCTTGAAGCGGCTTGCCGCCAACAACTTCAAATTCACGGAAAGCCAGCGCACACGGGATAACCGGGAGGCAGTGAAGCGAGATAACAATAACGTCTTTGATTTTTTGGAATCAGAGGGCTATATCCGGCTGAAAGCAGACTGTACTATCAGCTCTAAAGACTTGTACGAAATTTACCGGATGTGGTGTGAGGAAAATAATCTGACACCGCTAAAGCGCCGCAGTTTCAGTGAGAGTGTGATTGCGAACCAAAGCAAGTACAATCTGGAATACTGCAACAAGATCACCAATGCTGCCGGACGGCGTGTATGGGGCTTCTTCGGTATTGAAGCGATTGCAAAACCCAATATAAACGGGTTTTCTGATGTCTCGGAGCGTACATACGTACCGGACAGATGGCAGGAGTGATTTTTCGATGCCGTGCCGTGTACGTATGTACGCAGCATTTACACCAAAATGCTGCTATACTGAAAAATTCTGACCAGCAGAGCCTATATTTTCGAGCATAAATCAGGCCAAGTGAAATCCGCAAAGTATTTGCCTGATGGCAGAAATGGTTTCACGGAATCGCGCTTTTCGGAACAGCAAAGCGAGTACGTGGAAGCGTGGAGAATCACACGTTTTAGAGTAAAGTCACACAGAACAGAAAAGTCGATAGGTGTCACCTGTGGACAGGACATCGTAACAGTGATTCTGAGCGGATTTGACGGCAACAAAATTTTTCACGATACAGCGAAGCGGATGCGCCGAATGGCGTGCTGGCTTCGCTTTTTCATCATCTGAATTTTGGAGGGGATCTGAATATGAGTGTACGCAATGAAATCAAGGCGCAGATCGTCCGCGCCGGTTTTACGATGCAGGAGGTTGTTGACCTGCTACATGATGAATATGGCTGGTCGGACAGCGTTTCCAATTTGTCTGCCAAGCTGCAGCGGGAGAGCATCCGGTATAAGGAGGTTATGGAGCTGGCCAACGTGCTGGACTGCGACATTGTATGGCAGAAACGGAGGAATAACCGATGAAAGTACAGTACGCCATTCTCCGTTTTGCAAAGTACAAGGGGCCAGAAATCGGTCACATTGAGTCCCACAACGAGCGCACCAAGGAGAAATACGCCAGCAATCCCGATGTGGACACGTCCCGCAGTCACCTCAATTTCCATCTGGTGACGCCGCAGCGCAAGTACCGCGCAGAAGCGGAAAAGCAGATCGCCGAGGCGGGCTGCCGCACAAGGTCAGACAGTGTGCGCGTGGTGGAGGCGCTGGTGACATCCAGCCCGGAGTTCTTCAAGGGAAAGAAGAAAAGCGAAGTCAAAGCCTATTTTCAGGAGGCACTGGACTTCATCCGGGAACACCAAGACCCGAAAAACATTATATCTGCCGTGGTGCATATGGACGAGAAAACGCCCCATATGCACCTTTGCTTTGTCCCGCTGACGGAGGACGGGCGGCTCAGCGCCAAGGAAATCGTAGGCAACAAGAAGAAGCTGACGCAGTGGCAGGACCGATTTTGGGAGCATATGGTCAAGAAATACCCAGACCTGGAGCGCGGCGAGAGTGCCGGTGAAACCGGACGCGACCATATCCCACCGCGGGTATTCAAGGAAATGACTCGCCTGACCAAGCAGAAGGCCAAGCTGGAAGAATTGCTTTCAGGCGTCAATGCGTTCAATGCCAAAGGAAAAGCAGCAGAAATTGGCGCTTTTTTGGACAAGTATATCCCGGCTGTGGAGCAGATGCACACGACACTGAAAAAGTACAATACGGCGTTCACGGTCACGACTGCCGAAAATAAAAAGCTGAAAAAGGAAACGGAGCAGTTGGAGCAGTCGCTGGACAAAGCCACGCAGGAAAGCACCTTGAAAAAGCTGGCTGACGCCAAGCTGCATCGGGATTATGAGGATGCCGTCGCCGTACTGGATCGTATTCCGAAGGAAGTGCTGGCGGCATATACACACAGAACGGAGAAAGAGAGGGAGACTGCCTATGGTAGATGAATGGAGCGGCTTCGCCGCTTTGCTGGCAAATTTGATTGAAAAGTATGCCGTGGTTCTGAATCTTGATGCGCTGCCCAATCTCGTCATAGAGGAAGCCGTGTCTGAAAAAGATGATGCTGATAAGAATATTCACGAAAACGATATTGAACCCGTGAAAGCGGCATGATATAATCGTCATGAAATAAGTGTCCAAACCGCCATTGCAGGAGCAAAAGCTCCTGCAATGGCAGAAAACGAGGTGAAGTGACCATGGAACGCTGGGAGAATGAGCAGAACAATTCTGAAATGATGATTTATACCACAGAGGATGGCTTAACAAAGATCGAAACGACCTTCGACGGCGATACCGTTTGGCTGTCCATTGACCAGATGGCAGAGCTGTTTCAGCGTGATAGAAGTGTGATTGGCAAGCACGTGCGAAACATTTTCAAAGAGGGAGAGCTTCAGAAGGCAGCAGTATGGGCAAAATTTGCCCACACTGCTGCCGACGGAAAAGTGTATGATGTCGATTATTATAATCTTGATGTCATCATTTCTGTCGGCTACCGTGTGAAATCTCAGCGCGGCGTGCAGTTTCGTATTTGGGCAACGGGGATTTTGAAGGAGTATATGCGAAAAGGCTTTGCTCTGGATGATGAGCGCCTGAAAAATCTGGGTGGCGGCGGATACTTCAAGGAGCTGCTGGAGCGTATCCGCGATATCCGCGCTTCCGAGAAGGTGTTTTATCGACAGGTGCTTGAAATCTACGCAACCAGTATTGACTATGACCCCAAGGCGGAAATCTCCATTCAGTTTTTCAAGAAAGTCCAAAATAAAATTCATTATGCCATTCATGGACAAACCGCGGCGGAGGTCATTTACACACGCGCCGATGCGGAGAAAGAATTTATGGGCTTGACCACCTTTGCAGGCAGTCAGCCCACGCTGAAAGAGGCAGTAGTTGCCAAGAACTATCTGAACGAGAAAGAGCTTCGTGCTATGGGGCAGCTTGTGTCCGGCTATCTGGATTTTGCGGAACGGCAGGCGGAGCGGGAGCAGGCAATGACCATGCAGGACTGGTCGGAGCACCTTGATCGGATTCTGACCATGAGTGGAGAGCAACTGCTGATTGGCAACGGAAGCGTCAGCCATAGGCAGGCTATTGACAAGGCAACCGGTGAATACAGAAAATACAAAGCCCGTACTCTCAGCGAAGTTGAGCGCGATTATCTGGATTCCATCAAGCTGTTGGAGCAGAAAACAGATAAAAAGTAAGCCGGGGCGGAGAAGATATGATGAAAAAAGAAAAGGTAAAAGTCTATATCTATACTCGCGTGTCCACTGCCATGCAGATTGACGGATACTCTCTGGATGCACAGAAATCCAGAATGAAAGCCTATGCCGAGTTCAATGACTATGAGATTGTGGGCGAATACGAGGATGCCGGTAAATCCGGCAAGTCCATTGAAGGGCGTGTAGAGTTTAACCGCATGATGGAGGATATCAAGTCCGGTAAAGACGGCGTGTCCTATGTGCTGGTGTTCAAACTCTCGCGCTTCGGCAGAAATGCGGCAGACGTTCTTTCTACCTTACAGGTCATGCAGGATTTCGGTGTCAATCTGATTTGCGTGGAGGACGGGATTGATTCCTCCAAGGACGCAGGAAAGCTGATGATCTCCGTGCTTTCGGCTGTGGCTGAAATTGAGCGTGAAAATATCCGTGTGCAGACCATGGAGGGCAGAATCCAGAAAGCCCGTGAGGGAAAATGGAATGGCGGCTTTGCGCCATATGGCTACAGGCTGGAAAAAGGGCAACTTTTCATCAATGAGGAAGAAGCTGCGGCAATCCGCGTGATTTTTGACCAGTATGTGCATACAGATACCGGTGCAAACGGCCTTGCAAAATATCTTGTGACCCACGGGATTCACAAAATCCAAAGGCAAAACGGGAAAAATCCCCTGTTTGATTCTGCGTTGATCCGCAGGATTCTAAAAAATCCGGTATACTGCGGGAAAATCGCCTATGGCAGACGTCGGACGGAGAAGGTGCATGGCACCCGAAATGATTACCGGCTGGTGGAGCAGGACGATTATCTGCTGGTGGATGGACTGCATGAGGGAATCGTTTCCGAAGAACTATGGCATGAGGCACAGGTCAAGCTGCTGGCACAAGCGGAGAAGTACGAACACGTCAACAGGGGCAAGGATACAAAAATACATCTGCTGTCCGGTATTGTAAAATGCCCGGTCTGCGGTGTGGGAATGTACGGAAACAAAAGCATCAAACATAAGGCGGACGGCTCAAAATACAAGGATTTTTATTACTATGGCTGTAAGCACCGTGCGATGACGCGCGGGCATAAATGCGACTTCAAGAAGCAGATCAATGAAGAACTGCTGGACAGCGCCGTTGCGGAGGTCATTGTAAAGCTGGTAAGCAATCCGAAATTTGCCGCCATGATGCAGGAAAAGATCAGCATGAAGGTGGACACCTCTGCCATTGAGCAGGAGATTGCGGCGCATGAAAAGCAGCTTCGCCAGAGTTATTCCGTAAAAGTGCGGCTGATGGATGAAATTGATTCCCTCGACCCGGACGATAGGCACTACATCAAACGCAAAGCAGACCTTGATGACCGGCTTTACAAGATGTATGATAAGATCGAGGATACAGAAAACCAGCTCGTTGCCGCCAGAGCCAAGAAGATGGCGATTGAGGCGGAAAAGCTGACGGGCGACAACATCTACAAGGTGCTGATTTACTTTGATAAGCTCTATTCCGTCATGGACGATCAGGAAAAGCGGCAGCTTATGGAATCGCTGCTATCCGAAGTCCAGATCTATGAGGAACGGCAGCCCAACGGTCAGTGGCTCAAGTCCATCAAGTTCAAGCTCCCAATCATTGCGGAAGATATGAGCTTGAGTTTGGACAATGATGCACGTATGGAGACGGTAGTACTTTTATCCAAATTGAATGTAAAATAACATATCAAGATGGATTTCAACATGTGTCAGCTTGATCTGACTGTTCCTGAGAAAAAACTGCCTGTCGATGCTTGGGAGCATAGCGAATTGAACTGTAGCAGCTTTTATATTGCTTGGGTGAAACAGATATGCAGGATTATGGTGCAGGAGAATTCCAACAAGGCGAAGTTTGAGGATGCCGGGCAGCTCTAATGCCTGCCAGAAAAGAAGAAGCAATTAAAGAAGCATTGAAGCCTTCCGGGATGATTTGACAGATGGCTGAAGAGCGGCAGCGAAAAGATGGATGAACAAACGCATCAGTCTGTTCTTTCCGCACAAAGAACAGACTGATGCGCCAATATCATATATGGTCTTCACACAAATATCGCAAACCGGCTTTTTGATTTCCGGCAGTCCGAATCAAAGCAGTGCAGGAGAGGAATTGCACCTCTCACCGATGAAGAACTTATGCCGGCATTTATCTTCATCCTGAAAAAATCTTCAGGGCATTTACCTTCTAATCGCCAACTGCACCATAAAAAATATATCACAGGCTCCGAGAAGTGTCAACAAATCGCTTATTATACCTTATTCAATTCGGTCCCGGTCATTATACAAGATTCAGGTGAGTTCACATCCAAGATGATGCAGAGTTGTGCTATACCTTGGACAGTAGCAGAAAAAGTAGAAGGGCAGAACCTTTATAGGGTATAGTTAAGGTGTCACGCCAAACCACCCCAAGGACAAAAAGACCCGGTATTACTACTATTGCAAGAATACGGTCACACCCACAGGCTATGCGTGTATTTTCCGCATCAATATTGAGCAGACGGAACTGAATCAGATGGTGGCGAATATCATCTCCGCCATGGTCAAAGATTCTCACTTCCCCGGAGCCCTCAAAGAGAAAATCGGCACTTCCGTTGATGCAGCAGAAATGGAAAAACGGAAGGATGGCTGCTGGATCAAGAATATTGTCTTCAATTTCCCCGTTCCTGTGAACGGTGAGGAAGTGAAAGAACTGCCCTTGGAAAATGGAATGATGCTCGAGACGGTAGCTCATTTAGGAATAACACTGGTAAACAAAGAAAACTGCATAGGAATTGAATTGTATATCAGTGATGACAAGAGTATTTTTGACAGCCTTTATGCAGAAAAGGATTCTATTGAGAAAGAACTAGGGCTTGCATTAGATTGGCAGCGCCTTGATGGAAAGAAGGCGTCAAGAATCGTGTATCGAATCCCAGGTCTAGATTTTGATGATCATTCAAATTATGACACACTGATGAATGAAGCCATAGATAAAATTATTGACTTCTCCAAAGTGTTTAAAAAATACATGAAGTGAATTAGTGTAGAAGATGGAGGGTCTATGACAAACGAAGAAAAAATTAAAAAAATTCAGGCTGTCATTGATCATCCAGGAACGGAAAGAATTTATTATGGATTGCTTGAAGATCTGGGTGACCTTAAGGGTAACTATACGGATTACATGACAACAGAACCGATCAAATGTAATGAAGAATTGCAGCGAGTAAAAAATGCAGATTATGCTAATGAAGTTTAGGCAGTTACTCTCAAATATAGATGCTAGCAATAGCTACGAAGTTCTTGAAGAGACTGGTGACTTAAAAACAAACTAAAGTGCTCTCTGCTGTATTATTGAAAATTGCTATAATTGCGATTGTGAATTTTGCAAACCAGGCAGGATTTGCATTGCAGAATGTGAATTTTGACGATTTTGCTCAAGCAATGACGTCGCACAAGACTTTTAGACTGAAATAACAAACAACCCTCCCGGCCATCATGGTCGAGAGGGTTTCGTGCATCTATGGGATTATCCTTCAATATCCATGTTCAGTCCGGACTTAAGCTCCACTGTGAAGTGATCCTCCCAGACAATGATCCGCTCAAGCCATCGTTTCACCAGAGCCTCGCCGAAGGCCTTTAAGCGAGCAGGGGGCTGTTTGATGAAAAGTCCTGCAGCTCGTTGATGCGGGCAATCTGTGCGTCTCTGGCAGCAGTATTGACCGTACATTTTTCTCGCTGTTCCCGGAGTTTGAAGATCTGGTCGGCAATCTCGTCGTAAAAGTCCTGCAAGAAGTAAATCAGCATAAACTAACGATCCAGTTACGCCTTTTAAAGATAATTAACGATACAGCAAGCCTGAACAATTCCTCCGTGGTAAGCAATGTATACACACCAACAATTCCCCACTTGAATACATATGCTGCAAGCAGACACAGTGGAATTCCGATACACCATGTGCCAATAATATCAATAATCATAATGGTTTTTGTGTTGCCGCCACTTCTTATAATGCCTCCGCCAAGGATCATATTTTCCACCTTGACCGGAGCATACAGGGCAAATACGATGAGCAGCGTCTTTCCAAGCTCTTTTACGCTGTCATCAACACGATATAATCCGGTATATGCTCCAGCCAAAAGAATGAGCAAAGCTGATACTGTTACTCCACCAAATAAGCCTGCATACATAATCTTCTTTGATTCTGCGTAAGCCTCATTATATTCTTTCCTACCAAGCCTTTTGCCGATCATCACACCGGCAGCCGCAGACAATCCACTGAGTGCCCCTACGATAAGCGCTTGTATCGGACCGGTAAGTGTATAGGCTGCAAGGTTTGATGTGCCAAGATGTCCATAAACAGCAGACTCTACATTTTGTCCGAGACTCCATAAAAACTTACTGACCAGAATCGGCATAATCATTATCAGATAATCCCTGATTGTGATTTTTTTAAAATGTAGTGACAATACCGGTTTATCTCCATCTTTTTTGATACATAAGACAAATCCGATAACAATAAATACAAGATTAAACAACTGCGAAATAAGTGTGGCAATCGCAGCTCCCTTTATTGCCATACAGGGAAATCCAAATTTTCCAAATATCAGCAGATAGTTCAGTCCTGTGTTTACAATAACTGCTCCAAAGCTTGCCAGAAATGGTATCGTGGCATATTCCTTACAGCGCAGCCATGAGGACAAAATATTGCTGACAGCCATTGGAATATAAGAAAGCGCTACGATTCTAAAATAAACCGTACCAGTATTTACAATACTCATATCTTTCGTATACAGTCCAAGAATCTGCGACGGAAAAACTCCAGCTGCAAGCAGGAACAATACTGACATTATAATTCCGCAGATGAGGCTCACATCAAAACTGCACCATGCCTCTTTGCTTTCTTCCGCACCAATAAACTGAGCAATTAATATCCCGGCAACCGTGCTTACTGCACCAATCATCACTGAAAAAATCAGTGAAAAATTACCGCATAATCCAACTGCCGATATATTTGTTTCACCTAACTGCCCGATCATGATCTGGTCAACAATTGAAAATGATGACTGCAGCATACTTTGCAATGTGACAGGAATTGCTATTTTACACAACGATTTCAAAAACTTTGACATTATAATTTCCTCGTACTTTCCCCTTTTATTAAATCAACCGGCAACACGATTTGTGGCTTATATTCTGTTCCATCGCGCATTGCCTCCAGACATTCAATTGCCGTTTTCGCCCTTAAGTTTGCTTCCTGATGAATCGTTGTGAGGGAAGGATTGCTTTCCTTACTTGCCATGCTACTAAGACCTAACGTATCTGCAACATCTACAATTCTAATCCTGTTCTGTGTCATTTCCATTCCTTCTTCTGTGGCATCATGATTATATGGTACATGATAAATGTGAAATTTACAAAGGTTAAGCGCGTAACCCTCTACAAAATTTGCGTTCGATTTTTGTGACGTCTTACTAATGTATTACGCATTTTCAGCAATCTGAATACACATGAAAGCTACTTATGGACATAAGGCAACACCGCACAATTCCCGCCTGACGGCTTAAGCACCGCTCCGGCAGCTGCGGCACGGCATCTGCGTTGCCAAAATGCTCGATAAGACATCCAGTATTATCTGCGCTTTTGGCCTAGCAGCTGCCGC
>OJOS01000233.1_pt1 | contig 37586 bp, 21 predicted proteins | sample 1598271 | NCBI WGS metagenome assembly OJOS01 (sample SAMN03922451, study PRJEB24848) | human gut metagenome | isolation source: stool sample | host: Homo sapiens | place: Germany | collected 2009-11
TGATCGATACGGCTTTATGTTCTTTGGCGGTAGCATTCAAGGTACGGCGCAGGTCAACGATACCGGTGTGGATATCGAAACTGTCTACCGTATTAATCCCCATTGCCAGGTATTCTTTTGCATATTTCTCAACGCTGCGGGTCGGTGTGCAAAGAATAGCTACGTCTACATCTCCCAGCTCTTTTATGTCCTTCACGACTGCGTAGTTTGTCAACTCTTCCGGTTTGTTCTCTGCTCCTGCACGACGAACGACTCCGGCTATTTCAAAATCAGGTGCTGCCTGAAGTGCTTCGAGTACGTAGTGTCCAATGTTGCCATAACCAACGATGGCGGCTCTTACTTTTTTCATTCTTTTCTTGGTTTTATATGAACATTTTTCTTTATTTCTGCCACAAAAGTAAACAAAACACTAGTAATAATTGTTTGGAGCCTACATTATTTTTTATTTTTTTCACCACATTATATATAATTAGAAGGTAAATCTGACACCTGCCTGGCCTCGCCAACGCGAATAATAATCGCTATAAGAATGCATTGTGTAGTCAGCATCGTGCAGAAATTGGAAGTTGCCTTCGCCTTTATAGGTGACGGGGGTGTAAGTTCCGCCGGATTCATACGTGCGCCCCCATTTTTTATTCAGCATATTGCCTATATTGACAATATCCAGTGAAAATTCCAGTCCGTACGTACGTTTGCTCGTCACGAAACTGATGGTGTGTGATAAATGCAGGTCGAAGTGATGCTCGAACTTTTCGTTGGCGCCGTTGCGTTGGCAGTATTCTCCCCGGTGGTTCTTCAAGTAGTCCTCATTTGCCAGCCAAGCCTTGAAATTGGTTTTCTGCTCTTCGGCAGTATATCCGGAGGTGGCGGTGAAGTTCATCTGGTCCGCTTCGGCGTCAGTTGGGATATACATCAGGTCGTTGTAGCCGCTGTCACCGTTCAGGTCGCCGTAGTAGTAGACAGAGTAAGGTATACCGCTGCTGCCATTGTAGATCAGTCCGATAACAGTGGAGTGGTTTGTTTTCCACTTTTTCGTGTAGAAAGCCGCTACGCGGATGTTGTGAGGGACATTGAAGATTGAATTGGCCAGTTCCGGGTCATTCGGATTGCCGGTGGTATAGTTGTATTGCCAGTTGGTTTGGGCGACTGACCCGGTACAGTCATTTTGTGCTTTCGATTTTGTATATGCGTAGGAGGCTGTTACGTCCAGGCCGAAGTCGAATTTCTTCATTCCCTGGAGGGATAAATTGTAGGTGTATCCTTTGTTGGTGTTGGTCAGAACATAGACACCGCTATATGTATTTGCTCCTTCAATTTTGCTCAACATGGGGCGTTGGTCGAATTGCAGGCTTGGAAAGGTTTCTCCCAAGGTCTTTCCGGTCAGGTCTACTATCGGATTCTGATATAAAATGTCGTTCAATGATTTGGAGAAAATCGCTTCTGCTGTCCAGTTGATGCCACCCAGCGTGAAGTCAAAACCCAGATTGAGACGCAGGTTTTGAGTAAATTTGAAGTCTTTATCGAAAATGTTGATGGTCTGCGAACCGCTGGCTGTCAGTTTTTCCACATTCTGCGTCTGCTTCGACAGGTTGAGGATGAAAGACAGGTCTTTGGTGGCATCCGGATTGCTGCTGCTTGTGCTCGCGATATAGGAAGAAAGCTGGATTCCGGTGCCCGAAAAATTATTGCTCAACCAGACGAAAGGAATACGTCCTGTGAAAACACCTGCTCCGCCACGGAGAATGTATTTGCCCGCCCCGTCCATGTTCCATCGGAAACCGAAGCGAGGGGAGAACATCGGAGCACTGCTTAACCTGGAGTTTGTCTTGTAGTGCCATCCTTTGGATGCTGCGAATTCGTTGAACGAAACATTCTCGGCGGGTGTGTCGAAGAAGAGGGGAATGTCCATGCGGACTCCCAGTGTCAAGTCTAAATGGCCGGTTACATTAAAATTGTCTTGTGCGTAAAATCCGAGCTGTCCGGCACCGAAAGCGGCGGCCCAACGAGGAGTGCCGGTCACGTCTACATTGGCTTGCGCAAAGCGGTATTGCTTGATTTTACCGGCATAAAAGTCGTCCGGGCTGCTGAAGAAGTAGCTCCCGTACGCGTCCTGTATAAACAGGTTGGAGAATTTATAAAACTCGTTGTGCGTTCCGAAAGTGAAAGCGTGTCTGCCGGTATACCAGGTCAGGTTGTCGGTGAACGACCAAATGTCCTGATTCAGGCTGTTCTCCATAGAAGAGCGGTCGTTGCCTAAATGCAGCGTGCCATTGCCTACATTCCCTATTTCAATCATCGGGAAAGGTGCGCCCGGCTGACGTTCGTCGCGTACACGCACGTAGGAAATACGGAATTCGTTGCTCCATTGGTCCGAGAAGCGGCTTTGTAATTCGGCAGTGAAAGAATTTGTCTTCGATACAAAATCATAGCTGAAATCAGAGGAGTTGAGCACTGCGGCAGAACTTGCGCTGTTCATCTGTCGGGCGGAGACGAGACTCCAGCGGATAGAGGCTTTGTGCTTGTCGTTGATGTTCCAGTTCAACTTCAAACCTGCTTTGTCGGATTTAGCATAAACATCCGTCGAATTCAGTTCTCCGTTGTAGGTAACTTCTTGTTGTATGGCCATTTCACGCAATTTATCCAAGATATTGTTGGCTGTGGCGGCATCGATCAGAGAAGCGAAACTGTTGATGGCATAAGGATTCTGGTAGGTTTTATTCGCTTTTTCGTAGTTGGCAAAGAAGAAGAGTTTGTTTTTGATCATCGGTCCGCCAAGGGTTACACCGGCCTGATATTCACTTTGGTCTCTGTATTTTTCGCTGTTTTTTCCGTTTATCATGCGATATTTGCTGCCGATAAGATGCTGGTTGTTTCCGAATCCGTAGATCGTTCCGTGAAATTCATTCGTGCCCGATTTGGTTATGGCGTTGATTGCTCCACCCGTAAAGCCCGACTGGCGGACGTCGAACGGAGCTGTATTTACTTGAATCTGTTCGATGGTTTCCATAGATACCGGTTGTGTGCCTGCCTGTCCGCCATTGGAGCCGTTGGCGGTTAGGCCGTATGCGTCGTTGTTCATGGCGCCGTCAATCTGGAAACTGTTATAACGGTTGTTCACACCTGCGAAGTACATGGCTCCTGTGTTTGCCACGCGTACTTGAGGGTTTAGTCGAGTGACGTCGGCGATACTGTGGCTGATAGACGGCATACGGTTTATTTCGGTAGAGGATATATTCATTGCCGCACCGGTTTTGGTGGCGTCCACACCGGCTTTTCCTGTAATGACGACTTCATTCAGTTGCTCGGAGAGTTCCGCCAGTTTTACGTTGTGGCGGAATGTTTCACCCAGTTGGAGCATGATACCTTTGGTTTCGCTGGGTTTCATGCCGATGTAGGAAACTAGTATCTTGTAAGGGCCGCCTGCCCTCATTCCTTGAAGGGTGTATCGTCCGTCAATATTGGTGACGGTGCCGTAGCGGGTGCCCGACAGTTCGTGTATGGCCAGAATGGTAGCGCCGATGATCGGTTTTTTATTCATGTCTGTCATTCTGCCGCTAATGCTGGAGGTGGTTATTTGCGCTTCTAGATTGATGGTGATGAATAGAGTGACTGCGGCCAGTATGAATCTTTTGTAAGTTGGCATAATATTATTTGATTTAATACTTTAGCATATTATATTCTTCAAATAGTCGGGTAAGGGTTGATTTATTCTAATGGGAGGACCACCATGAAGCGGCTTCCCTTTCCTTCTTCTGATTCCACTTCGAGCCTGCCCTGCATCCGGTCTATGATACTGCGACAGATAGAGAGTCCCAGACCGGTTCCCTGGGCAAATTCATCGTGTTTGTAGAAACGGTCGAAAATGATTTCTTGTTCGTTGGGAGATATTCCTTTTCCGGTGTCTTCTACGAAGATGCGTACCGTTTTCTCGTCGGTAGAGAGGCGATATCCCAATTTTATATATCCTGTGTCGGTGAATTTATTGGCATTAGTCAGGAAATTGTTGATTATTTGTTGCAGGCGCATCGAATCTACGTGTACAATGACATCTTTGTCTGGAAAGTCTTGCAGGAACTCAAGACCTGGTTTTATCTGCATACTGAAAGCCTGATAATAGGAGTAGAGTAGTGTGCGTAAGTCTTCTTCACACACTGTGAAAGAGACGGTTCCGGAGTCGATGCGGGACAACTCTAGGATGTCGCTAATCAGGTTGAGAAGCAGAGCGTTGTTCGTGTTAATGATGTCAACGAATTCTTGCCTGTCTTCTTCTGTGAGGTCGGGGTCGCTGATCAGTATGTTGGAGAAGCCGACAATAGCATTGAGTGGAGTGCGTATTTCGTGACTCATATTGTTAAGGAACGACTGTCGCAGTTCGGCGCATTCGGCAAGATGACGGGCTTCTATCAGTTCGGCTTCCCGATCTTTTATTTCTTGTATATTTTGCAACAGACCGGTTACAACGGAAGCTTGTCCGTCATTGAAAACGAAACTGTAGCGAAATTCCCACCATTGATATTCTCCGCTGAAGTTGCAGCGATATTGTCCTTTGTAGTTGATGTGTTTATCTCCTTTCAGGAAGTTTTTTCGAAAAGATTCGGAATCTTCGGGGTGCAGGAAAGTAAGTATTTGTTCTAATGTAATGAATTTGCGTGGATAGCTTATTAATTTATAGAAGTGAGAATCGAAACTAAGTCCGTCTTTTTCTTTTCTCCATGCATAGGTTGTACCTCCTTCAATGGCAAGTTTCAGAGTTTCGTGTTCATAGAGCAAGTGAAGCAATGCGTCTTTCTTCCGCTTGCGTTCACGCGTCAGACTGTGCGTCAGGTAGGCGATGAGGAGCAAAACAAGGAGGCTTCCTGAAACCGAGCTAAAGAGGATGTAATAGCGATAGCGCACGGTGAAAGGAATATACATCAAATGATATTCGGACGGGAGATTCTTCGTTGAAATGCCGTAGCGTTGCATCACTTTCCAGTTTAGTACATATTCTTTGCGGGACTGTGTCATTTGTTGTCGGGGCATTTCTCCCCGAAGACGTTGGGCAATGCCGTTTGCCATGTCTTTTAGCTGGGTCTCGAGAGGAGTAAAGTAACCTCCCAGCATATTATCCTTTGATCCGAATCCATCGTTAATGGTGGCAAAGGAGGGATTGGTGAAAAAATCGGCGGCATCCAGAGAGGAGAAGGTGCGTGCTGTCTGCATGAAATATGTATGAGTGCCTCGTGCCGTTAACTGGATGGTACGAAGAGGTAATGTCTCGGACATCAGCCGCATCACGACGGTGGTGTCGATGCGTTCGTTATCGATGGTATTCATGTCTTGGTTGAAAACCCCTTCCTGTATAATACGGTGTGTTAGTATATGTTCCAATACGTCTCCCTCGTAGGCCATTATATGAGCCTTGCGGCATTGTTCGTTCAGGTTGGACCAGATTTCATTATTCATAATACCGATACCGCTCATCAGTATCACTCTTGATTTTCCCATCAGTTGCTCTATCATCCGGATAGTTCGGGTATAGTCGGGAATGTCTACATAGCCGGTTGCGTTGGGGTATTGGCGGATTAATTCCTTGTCCGGACAATACAGGCCGCTGAAAACGACGGGAATGCGTTTCAGCTTGGGATTATCACATTTCAGGAGTGAATAGGTAGCCTGATTATTGAACACGGCAACTATTTCGGCTCCCCATTTGGTAAATTCATCAATGAAGTAGGATGCGCGTGATAGCTCCAGATAATAGTCGAATTCTTCACAATCCAAAAAATACTCCCTAATCTCGAATTTGATATTGTTGGCAGCTAGTTCTTTTTCCAGCGTTTGACGGTATCGTTGGGCATCATGGTAGTTTCTTTCGTAAGAATGCACGAGAGCTACCTTGTATGAATGAGTGGCTTGAGTAGTAAACACGTTCCATAGCAGGCTGAATGAGAGGACTAATATACGAGGCAATATTTTTATTATCAATATGTTTTTCATGTATATAATAGTAGTGGTTTGTTTGGTTATGTAGGTCAGCGGCGTTACCGCCGCTTTCCCCATTAAGAACTGTACGTGCGAGTTTCCCCGCATACAGCTCGGATAATTCAAAATTTAGTTCTCATAAACCTAAATCGGCTCATCCCCTTCTGATGATGGGTGAATTTCCGATAAAGTTCCCTTTCGGGCCGTACGCAAGCGGTTGCCTTTTAGTTTCCGCTTGAAGAAGTAGGCATCCCAAGTCGGGTCATAAGGATTGGCTTGAGACTTCACTTTCACATGTCTTCTAATCGGTATGTCTGCCAACTTCCTAAGTGCAAAGATAGCTTCTTTCTCGGAATCTTTGTACTTGAAGCCAAAAATCCAGTCCCGATTTCCGACCTTGATAAAGTATTTGTCCTTTATCCATTTTCCGGACTTGTTCTTATGTCTGCGATAAGACCAGCGTTTCAACTGATTGGTTAATATATGGTCTATCTTACAAAACGTAGTTTTTGATACCACACCGCTGTAGTAGTTACCCCATCCCCTCAATATAGGGTTGAGTTCTTCTATCAGCTTCTGCTGCGCTACAGTCTTGTTCTTCTTTAACACGACCTCGTGCAACTTCCCTGTGAACCGTTTCTGACTCTTAGGGGATGGTTTGATTAACAATGTACCGTTGTACTTCCGGACATTGAACCCCAAAAAGTCAAAGCCTTCGCTGATGTGTGTTATCAGTGTCTTTTCCTCTGACAGCGTGAGTCCACGTTTCCCAAGAAACTCACTCAACATGCATCTTATCTCTTCCAGTGTCTCCCGCTTGTCTGCTGTGACGATAAAGTCATCGGCATACCGCACGCAATTCACTTTCGGCTGATAGAACCTGCCATTGATATATCTCACCTTGTACCTCTCTTTCAGCATCCTTTCCATGCCGTCAAGCGTTGTGTTGGCGAGTGTCGGTGAGATGATGCCGCCTTGCGGAGTACCCTCCATAGTGGGTTGCAGCAGTTTGTTGAACACACTCCACTTTTCAGCCATTTCTCTAGGATATGCTTGTCGATTCGTACGTTATCGAGAAGCCATTGGTGGCTGATGTGGTCGAAGCATCCCTTGATGTCTCCCTCCAATATCCATTTGGGAGAACACTCCCTGCTTAACCATCTGTGTAGGGCGTCAATGGCGTCAGCCGTACTTCTGAACTTTCTAAATCCATAAGAATTGGCGTCCGCCGTTGTCTCCGTGATAGGTTCCAAAGCCATCAGGTAGAGAGCCTGCATGGCTCTGTCTTTCATGGTCGGAATCCCCAGCGGTCTCATCTTGCCGTTTTTCTTTGGTATGTTGACCCTCTTCAGTGGGAGGACTCTGTACCCTCTCCGTTTCAAAGAACACACTGCGTTTATCTTCCTGGCATCGGTGTCCCATAGTACATGGTCTACTCCTGCCGTACGTTTTCCTTTATTGGACGTCACTTTCCTTACCGCTAATACCTTGGCTTCGAAGGAAGTGACGAGAAGATGTTGCAAGGCTTTCACCTTATTATATCTTCCTTCTTTCAGAGCCTTTGCTATTCTGACTTGTAGCTTCCTTACCTTGCGTTCGCATTGTGCGAAGTTGATTCCCTTCCACGATGTTCTGCACTTGGCTGAAGATGCACACTTGGCTTGCGCCTCGCTCCTTTGCTGTTTCTTCATTCTTTAAGTTCTACCATTCGTTTCGCAAAGAATTACCCTGTGGAAGTCTGCCCGCTTTCGCGTGGGGTGACGTTGAAACCCCTATCCACAGCATTACACCGTGGCATTCACTTTCTCCACAATCCTTTACCCGCACCCCGTTCGGCTGCTCTTACGATTAGCTTACCCATCCACAGTTAGCTGATGGGAAAAGTACGGGCTTACCAAGTTCCGCACAAGTAACTAACGACCGACTTAGAGTCCGCCTCTCCACCGGCAGTGCAACATCCGTGTAGCCCGAAACAACAGCGGACTATCCTGACTGCGTACCTTTTGGCATGGCTCATTAACATCCGTGAGCCATTTCTTTGTTACGATGGTGCAGCGATTCACCTACGTTACTCATATCGGTCAGCCTGGCCATTCTTCACCTAGGATGTTTAGGAGGGAACGTCGTTGTCAAGAGGGCTCCGCACCCGACCGTTGCCAGTCAAGCACGCCTCTTTAGGCTACTATTGACGGAACAATAGGTTCAGACAGCATGCTGAACAATTACTTGAGCGACTTCTTGTCGCACATCGTTGTTACAAAGATATATATCTTTTTTAAATATAGGTCAATAATTCCGCCAATAAAATGCAATATAGTTGATAATTGTAAGACTTTATAACTCCAGATTTCCGATTTCCGCTTTTTTATTCTATTTTTGTGTCATCTATGATAGAATATATTAGAGGCGAACTTGCCGAACTAAGTCCGGCAACCGCAGTAATCGACTGTAACGGGGTGGGCTATGCCGCCAATATATCTCTGAACACCTATTCGGCCATTCAGGGAAAGAAAACCTGTAAGTTGTATATATATGAAGCCATTCGTGAGGACGCTTATGTGCTCTACGGATTTGCCGAGAAGCAGGAGAGGGAGATTTTCCTGTTGCTGATTTCCGTTTCCGGAATCGGGGGGAACACGGCTCGTATGATTCTTTCGGCTCTCTCGCCTGCCGAACTGGTGAACGTAATCAGTACCGAAAATGCGAACATGTTGAAAACGGTGAAAGGCATCGGGCTGAAGACTGCGCAACGCGTGATTGTCGACCTGAAAGATAAGATAAAAACAATGGGTACGTCTGCTGCCGGAGGGGCTTCCGCAGGTTTGTTGTTGCAACCTGCCAATGCGGAAGTGCAGGAAGAGGCGGTGTCTGCATTGACGATGCTAGGCTTTGCTGCTGCACCTTCACAGAAGGTGGTGTTGGCTATCTTGAAGGAGGAGCCGGATGCTCCGGTAGAAAAGGTTATCAAACTGGCTTTGAAACGTTTGTAGTATGAAGCAACAGAAGATATATATGAAAGCATGGCTGGACGCTCATGGTCGTGCAAAAGCAGTGGATACGGATGAATGGTATCTGGATTTCGCTAACCAGCTATTGCCGTTGGTGGCAGATTCTTTTATATACGGTGGGAGAGAGTGGGAGGAAGACCAGAAGCGAGTGGCTTTGACGTGTGCCTTGTATTTGGAAGATTGCGTAGCAGACGGAGGAAATTGGCGTCAGTTTATTCATTGGCACCGGAAAAGCTACGGACGTTATTTGCCTTTTTACGCACTGACGGAGGAATATTTGCCGGACGAAATTAACCGTGAAGATGTTGTTTTCCTTTTGTGGGCCATCAATTCTCCGGTTGGCGATGATTTTGATGGAATAGAGAACCCGATGGATGCGGATTTGCTGGAGTTTGCGGATACGCTTTACAACCGTTTGGATGCTGCGTTCGAATTGGCTCCTATCAGCGATTATCTGGCAACGGACTGGCTGATGGAAACGGAGCTGATGCAAAAGAAGCGGATGCCTCTGCCGGTAGCTTTGCCGGGAGAAAAGATGCCTACGAACGTAGAACGTTTCCTTGAAGCGAGCAAAGGTGAACCGCTTTTATACTTTGACTCTTACGAAGCGCTGAAATTTTTCTTTGTGCAGTCGTTGAAGTGGGAAGATGAAGAGGATTCTTTGTTGCCTGACTTAAAGGAGTTCGGTAACTTTGTGGTTTTTGCCAATCCGAAAGGGTTGTTGATCGGTCCTGATGTAGCCGAATATTTTGCAGACAAACGTAATCCGCTCTACAATGCCGAACTGGCTGAAGAGGAAGCATACGAGCTGTTTTGTGAAGAAGGTTTGTGTCCGTTCGATCTGCTGAAATATGGAATGGAACATGATTTGTTGCCGGAAGCACAGTTCCCGTTTGAGAACGGAAAGGAGTTGTTGCGGGAAAACTGGGATTTTGTGGCTCGCTGGTTTTTGGGTGAGTATTACGAAGGAGAATAGGAATTATAAAAGTACTGTCTATATAAGTGCTGTCTATGCCAATCAAAAAAAGTAACAATCCTTTTGCCGGAAAGACAAAACCTGCAGTCGGTAAAAAGAAGACGACCGGAAAACGGGTCGGAAAATCAAAGCAGGAAAAGGCTAATAATCAGTTGAATAGAAGGGTAAAATAAAGGCGTGTAGACCACGCCTTTTTTGGTCATCAGGCTACGCCGTTTGATGATGGCAGACTACGCCGTTTCTCCCTACCAGGAGACGCCCTTTCTCTCACGCAGAGGATTAAGAGTCTCATTATGCATTTGACGGGAATAGTTGTCGTTTATGAAAAATAACAACTATTCCCGTCTATTTTATTATTAACCAATGGCTTTTTCTGGTGGATGGCTTTCCTTTTACTAATCGGTAATTTCTTCCTGTGCTTTCCGTTCTTTCTTCTTATTGATGAATCCGATTTTCAGGTTGGCTTCCTCTTGTTCTTTTTTAATCTGTTCCATGGCCGAGAGGATTTGTGCTAATTCGTAAACACCTGCTGCGGCCTGGCGGTCGGTTGGACTCATTGTCGTCTTATAGGTGCGGTCGCCTATATATTCCACACGGATATTTTTGTCTTTATTGAGATTCAGGAATTCGATCACATTTCCGTCTTCCCCTAGTTTGTAGTCAGCTTTTTCTATTTTCTCGTTCATGTCCGTTGTCTCGTAGCTGTCTTTGGAGCTTGGAGTTTCTGCAAAACTGCCGTCAGGAGCAATCACTTTCACTTTTGTATGGTGAATATTGCCGGCACCACAGTAGATGGAAGTCATACTCATTATACCTTGCTCGTTCACTTGGAAGCGGAGGTACGAACGGTGCATATTCTTTTCAATGGTCTGTGTAGGCCAGAGGTAGTTGCCGACTTGTTGATATTCGGCATCTTTTTCTAGTTTGAATTTGTCCTTGATGGCATTGAATTCTTCTGTCTTTGCCTGAAAGGCGCTATCCAGGTAAGCAAGCGTTTTTTGTTGTGCTTTTGTTTCAACATCGAGCATCAGTGCTTGTCCCGCTTTACGTGCTTCGAACGCTTTGGGATAGAGAATCTTGATACTGTCAATTTGTAACTTAGCTTCTTCATAGTCGCCACGTTCGTAGGCAGCCTTGGCAACCATCAGTTTTTCATTGGCTTTTTTCTCAAGGCCATTTCCGCAGGCAGCTAATGCCAGCGTACCACAAAAGAGGATAATCAGTTTTTTCATCACAAATTCTATTTACTGGTTTTATTAGCGGCAAAAATACAAATATATCCCTTATTTTTGTAATTTTGTCCCCTCAAAACTTATAACTAAAAAGAATGATAGAGTTGACTCAAGAGGAATTGAAGCAGCATTTTAGCGAACCCATCTTCGGACAGATAGCCGAAACGGCTGATACACTCGGTATGGAGTGTTATGTGGTAGGTGGTTACGTTCGTGATATTTTTCTGCAGCGTCCCTCTAAAGATATAGATGTAGTAGTTGTAGGAAGTGGAATTGCAATGGCGGAAGCCCTTGGAAAACAGTTGGGACGTGGTGCTCATGTTTCTGTTTTCAAGAATTTCGGAACAGCACAAGTAAAATATAGAGGCACGGAAGTAGAGTTTGTTGGTGCACGTAAAGAATCTTATCAACGGGATTCGCGTAAACCTATTGTTGAAGACGGCACGCTGGAAGACGATCAGAATCGTCGCGATTTCACGATCAATGCTTTGGCCGTATGTCTCAATAAAGCACGTTTTGGCGAATTGGTAGATCCGTTCGGAGGTTTGGAGGATATGAAGGAAAAGACAATCCGCACTCCCCTCGACCCGGATATCACTTTCAGCGATGATCCCTTGCGCATGATGCGTTGCATCCGTTTTGCTACGCAATTGGGTTTTTACATTGACGATGATACTTTCGAATCGCTTTGCCGGAATAAGGAACGGATTGAAATTATATCCCGTGAACGTATTGCGGACGAACTGAATAAAATTATTCTTTCTCCAATCCCCTCAAAAGGATTTATTGATTTGGAGCGTAGCGGTTTGCTGCCGTTGATTTTTCCGGAATTTGCAGCCTTGCAGGGTGTGGAAACACGGAACGGACGTTCTCACAAGGATAATTTTTATCATACGTTGGAAGTGCTGGATAATATCAGCAAGAAGACTGATAACCTTTGGCTGCGTTGGGCTGCTTTGTTGCACGACATTGCCAAACCTGCCACGAAACGTTGGGAGCCTAAAGCGGGATGGACGTTCCATAATCATAACTTTATCGGTGAAAAGATGATTCCGCATATCTTCCGCAAGATGAAGTTGCCGATGAATGAGAAGATGAAGTATGTACAAAAGCTGGTCAGCCTGCATATGCGCCCGATCGTTATTGCGGATGACGTGGTGACAGACTCGGCTGTACGCCGTCTGCTCTTTGAAGCGGGTGATGACATTGACGACTTGATGATGCTTTGCGAAGCGGATATTACTTCCAAGAATATGGAACGTAAACAGCGTTTCCTAAATAACTTCCAGTTGGTTCGACAGAAACTGAAGGATTTGGAAGAGAAAGACCGTGTCCGTAACTTCCAGCCACCTGTGAGCGGAGAAGAAATTATGGAGATTTTCGGCTTGGAACCTTGTCGTGAGGTCGGAGTCTTGAAGAGTGCTATCAAAGATGCAATCTTGGATGGAGTGATTCCGAATGAATATGAGGCGGCTCATGCTTTCATGCTGGAACGGGCAAAGAAGATGGGAATGACGCCCATTCGCTGATAGAAGGACGGAACAGATATAAAATCAGGCATCGTAATCCTATAGTATTCAGACACTGATTTATGCGAATCAGTAGTTGAATTGGAGTAAAACAAGGCAGTATTGAGTGGGATGCCAAGTGAACGTATAAGCCCCATAGTGATGTCACTATGGGGCTTATTGAATGTCTTTTCCGGCTCACTTGTATGGGCACGTTTCTGTTAGCAATATCTCTTATTGAAATTTCTTATCTTCTTCGAGGAGTTCCTGGCTACATTGCTCCCGTGACAGAGGAGTAAAGAGTTCTATCAGATTTTCTTCAGGATCGCGCAGGTACACGGTACGCATACCCCAATCGGACATATCTGTAGGTTCATTCATAAATGTCACGCCTTTTGCTTTTAGAGCGGCAAAGGTTTCGTCTACGTTATCTACACTGAAGGAGATCATTGATTTTTCGCGCATCCCAACAGGTTGCTGCTTATCCGCATTGCCTGCCGAAGGTGCCATCCAGTCGGATACAAAAAGGGCTAAGCCTTCTATTCCGTCGGCTACTTTAAAGCTGGCGTAGCCGCTGGTTTCATCTCCCCAGGCTGGTTCCAATCCGAGTTGTTCGGTGTAGAATTTAAAGCATTTGGCGAAGTCGTTTACTAATAATCTTACATTGCTGAATTTCATTGTTAACTGATTAGTGGTTTGTAATTTATTCCTTATAATCAAAATGCAAATATAATCATTCTATTGGATGGAGTTTCAAAAATCCGTATTTTTCTCAAAACTGCATCGGAATGAATGATAACTTGCTTTCCAACTGCTGATTACTCATTATTTCTTTATCTGTGCGTTTACTGTTTGGGCAACGTCACCGAAAAATGAGGATTCGGAGTATGTTGTTCAAAGGTGATAGCCTTCATCTTTTCCACGATATCCGGATGTTGGAGTGCTATGTCATGATCTTCATGAATATCTGTTTTTAGATTATAGAGGAACGGTGTTCCTTTTTTCACTACCATTTTCCAATCATCCATGCGTACGGCAATCTGGTCTGTTTCATCAAACTCCCAATACAGGAAGTCATGTTTCTTTTGCTTATTTTTACCCAGCAGTGTGGGAGCGAAAGAAATCCCATCGAAATAATCGACTTCTTTTTCCTTATTGCGATATTTCTTTTCGTAGTCTTTGATACCAACAACTTCGCAGAACGTCGGCATTAAATCATAAAATGCACAGATGTGATCGTTTACTTCACCTGCAGGTATGTGTCCCGGCCAACGGGCGATAAATGGAATACGTATTCCTCCTTCATGACATTGACGTTTCAGTCCGCGTAGTTTTCCGTCTCTGCCGAAGAAAGTAGGATCAGCTCCGCCTTCCTCGTGAGGGCCGTTGTCACTGGAGAAAATAACCAATGTGTTTTCGTCCAGTCCTTTTTCTTTCAGTTTTTTCAAAACTTCGCCCACGTAATAGTCCAGGCGGGTAATCATTCCGGCAAATTGGGCGTGTGTATGCGTGATGGCGTTGTATCGTGAGCCTTCGCTTCCCTTAAATTCTTTATCCGGGTTGAATTTAGCTTTGTATTCATTCAGGATAGAATCTTCCGGCTGAACGAGTTCCGCATGAGGTAAGGTGTAAGTCAATACGCCGAAAAACGGTTGTTTGCCGTCTTGCTGATCCAGCCACTCCAATGCTTTCTGGTGGATCATGTCGGCCGAATATTGCGGACGTTTCAGGTAGTCGGGACCATACATCGGATATTGGATGTTTTCATCCATTACTACACGTACCACTCCGGTGTCACCCAACGCTTTACTATAACGGTTCAGGAAATTGGGATAATAAAGATGAGCCTGAAACTGACAGATATAACCGTAGTATTCGTCTATCCCCCGTTTGTCGGGAGTGGAACAGGAGCCTTCGTAACCTCCGGCCCATTTGCCGAACATACCTGTGGTATAGCCGTTATCTTTCATTATCTCCGGCAGGATTACGTGGTCGGGATCATAAGGGTGTTGCCCCACTATTGAGTATTCTTTATTCTGTCCATATTCCACGATCGGTGCATTTTTCCAGTATTCTTTGTTACCTCGTACTTCACAGTGCCCTGAATGTTGTCCTGTCATGAATGAAGCTCTGGAAGGGGCGCTGACGGGACTTCCTGCGTATGCTTGCGTAAAACGCATTCCTTCACCGGCCATAGCGTCTATATGAGGGGTACGGATAAATGGTTGACCGTAGCATCCCAAGTCTCCATATCCCATATCGTCACAAAGGATGAAGAGGATATTGGGCTGGGTATTTTTTTTCTGTCCGTTGGCAGATAGGGTAGATAGGAGCAGGGCGCTGCCTATTAAGGGGATTGATTGATAATTCATGATGTTGTTGTCATTAAAATGAAAGCGTTTCAGTGTTTCGTATCCGGAATTATTTCCCGATTAAGTCCTTTCCTTCGCGTACGCTTTGAAGGATACTTTGCAGTTCTGCCACTTTCTCCGGCATATTCTTTGCATAGTTGGTTACCTCTTTCACTTCTTTCATCTTATAAAGCTGGGGTTCTTTAGAGTTTCCGGTTTCTATCTTCGGTCCCCATTGAATCATTTTCGGTCCGTCATTCGGTTCGATGTATTTCCAGTCTTTGGTGCGGACGGAAAGCGTGTGATTGGAAGCCTGCTCTATCACCCACGGGCGGTCTGTCTTTTCTTTACCCAGCCAACTTCCCAGATAGTTGTAACTATCCGGTGCGGTATTCTTAGGCATCGTAGCTCCGGTCAGGGAAGCGAGAGAGGCGAGCCAGTCCACTTGTGAAACCAATAAGTCTGAAGTCATTCCTTTTTTTACTCCTGCAGGCCAGCTGACGATGGCAGGAATACGGGTTCCTCCTTCAAAGGCACTATATTTGTTGCCCCGTAGCGGTCCCGCAGGACTATGACCGTTGAGTAGTTCTTCTGCTTTGTCATCGTATCCGTCGTCTACTACCGGGCCGTTGTCACTTGAAAGAATAATGAGTGTATTTTCTCTTAATCCCAGTTTTTCGAGTGTATTCAGGATTTCACCGACACAATAATCGAACTGTACGATAGCGTCGCCTCTTAATCCCATCGGATTTTTTCCTCTGAAACGGTCGTGAGGAAAGCGGGGCACATGTACGTCATTGGTGGCAAAGTAGAGAAAGAAAGGTTTATTTTGGTTTTCCTCGATGAATTGAATGGCGTGTGTGGTAAGTGAATCAGCAATGTTTTCGTCTTTCCAGAGTGCCTTTCCACCGCCTTTCATAAAACCGATGCGTGAAATTCCATTAACGATCGACATGTCGTGACCGTGACTTGGCTTGAGGTTATAAAGTAATTCAGGATTACTTTTTCCGGTAGGTTCACCCTCGAAGTTCTTTTGATAACTGACTTCGATGGGAGCACTCGGATCATAGTTGGCTACTTTCCCGTTTTCGATGTACACACAGGGTACACGGTCGGCTGTAGCTGCCATAATGTAATGATAGTCGAAACCTAAATCGCCCAGTGCGCACGGTAACGGAGCATTCCAGTCTTGAGTGGCGGTTTGATCTCCGAGTCCCAGATGCCATTTGCCTACTGCGGCAGTGGTGTAACCGACACTTTTGAACATATCTGCCATGGTGTATTGTTCGGGACGGATAATCATTCCGGCATTTCCTGCCGCTACATCCGTTCCTTCTTTGCGCCATGCGTATTCTCCGGTTAGCATGGAGTAGCGGGAAGGGGTGCTGGTGGCGGCTGTTGCATGAGCATTGGTGAAAAGGATTCCCGATTTTGCCAGTCGGTTGACGTTGGGTGTCTGTACGTTTTTAGCTCCGTAACATTCCAGATCGCCGTAGCCGAGATCGTCGGCGTAGATAAATACAACGTTGGGTGTTTTTGACTTTGTCGGTGTGGTGTTTTCCGGTGCTTTGTTGGCGGCTGTTGCAGCGCAGGCAACAGAGGATACAATGGTTAGAATGAAAGGTTGTTTCATTGGTTTTGGGGGTTAAGTGTGTTATTATTAGTAGAAAAAGATGTGCCGGTTCTTTGCCGGACACATCTTTTTCATTGTCTGTTTAACTTAATTCAATGATTTCTTCATTGCAGTTTGTCAGTTTTTCGATTCCTTCGTTGGTCACTACCCAAGAGTTCTCGATACCTACGGGACCTACACCCGGAATAACGATTTTCGGTTCGAGGGCAAAGACCATACCCGGTTCTAATGGTTGCTTTATGCGGGGAGCCAGTACCGGAGCTTCGTTAATTTCAAGCCCGATGCCGTGACCGATAAATTTGGCTTGTTGTCCTGTTCCCATAAATTTGTCGGCAAATCCGGCTGCTTTGACCACTTCGACTGCTGTGTCGTAAAGCACTTCACAGGCAATACCTGGTCTGGCAATGGAAGCAATTTTGTCCTGAATATCCAGACAAACCTGATGGGCGGTGTAAGCTTCTTCGGGCAGTTTGCCGATGGAGAATACACGGCTCATATCGTTCATGTAGCCGTTGAAGTTGCCACCTAAGTCCACCATAACGCTTTGTCCCTCTTTTAACGGAGTTTTATTTGCTCCTCCCGGCAAGGCAGGATCAAGTCCCTGACCGCCTAAGGCAAAATCATAAGGAGAGGGGTAACCGGCATTATCCCCGGTCAGTACGCTACCCATGAATATTTCCATACTACGTCCGAATACCCGGAAAATTCCGAGGCAACCTTGCAGGCGCATCAGGCGTTCTATTTCGATGGAAAATTCAATGTCCGTCATACCGGGACGATAAACACCAGGAATCTGCTCATAAGCCTTTGCATGAGCAATGCCGGAGCGGCGGAACATTTCAATTTCTACAGGTGTTTTCACACTGCGTGCCTGGCGAATCAACGGGGTACCATTTACCACTTCCGCTTCCGGGAAGAGACTGGCCAGACGACAATATTCCGTATAAGGAAGTTCGTCACCTTCTAACATCAGTTTGGTTGGCATCGGCAATCCTTGTTCTTTCAGCAGATCAACAATTTGTTCCGGTTTGCGGATAGAGAATGAGTGCTCTCCTGTGATGTTATTAGGACGTTTAAAAAATAATAGTGCAGGCGAATGAAGGGGGAGGTAAAGATAGCCACTGACTACACAGCCATACGTGTAAATTAAATTTGCATTACACGTGATAAGTGCGGCGTCAATGCCCTGCGACACCATCAGACTGCGAATCTTGTCACGGCGAAATTTCAATTCGGGTTGTAGCATTTTTATTTATTACTTGATTATTAATTACAAAACCAATAATGGCAAATTATTAGTTGTGAGTTGTTTATCGCATATAACAAATTCACAAACTATTATTTAACCTATCATGCTACAAAGATAATTAATTCCAGCGAAAATAATGTTAATCTCAAAAAAATAGCGCTACCCGCGTCCTGTCACAGGAGACGAGCAGCGCAAACCACAAATACAAATACAACTAAACAAAGTCCTTGAATAAATTGAGAATTAAAAATTGAGAATTGAAAAATAAATGTCTTGTTGACTAACATAGTCCACTACCAAACTCTTTTATAGTCCACTACCAAATCTTTTATTTTTTAATTTTTAATTCTCAATTTTCAATTATTAAATAACTCCTTGTCCCATCATTGCGTGAGCTACTTTCATAAATCCGGCAATGTTGGCACCCTTCACATAATTAATGTATCCGTCGGGTTCCGTGCCGTACTTCACGCATTGTGCATGGATGCCGTGCATGATTGCATGGAGCTTTTCGTCCACTTCGGCAGCACTCCAGCTAAGGTGCATTGCGTTTTGAGACATTTCCAGACCGGAAGTGGCTACACCACCTGCGTTGACCGCTTTACCCGGAGCATACATCGTCTTATGTTCAATGAAAAGATCGATAGCTTCAGGGGTACATCCCATGTTGGAAATTTCTCCGACGCAAAGTACGTCATTTTTTATGAGATTTTGAGCATCTTCTCCATTTAATTCGTTCTGGGTGGCGCAAGGAAGCGCGATGTCTGCTTTCACTTCCCACGGGCGTTTTCCTTCTACGAAGGTTGCGTTCGGATATTGTTCAGCATAGGGAGCCACAATATCGTTGCCCGAAGAACGAAGTTCAAGCATATAGTCAATTTTTTCACCACTGATGCCATCCGGATCGTAGATATATCCGTCCGGACCGGAAATTGTAATCACTTTTGCACCCAGTTCGGTAGCTTTAGTAGCTGCTCCCCAGGCAACGTTGCCGAAACCGGAGATTGCCACTGTCTTACCTTTTATATCGATCTCTTTTGCCTGAAGCATCTGGTTGACAAAATACAGTCCTCCGAAACCAGTAGCTTCCGGACGAATCAATGAACCGCCGAATTCCAATCCTTTGCCGGTGAATGTACCGGTAAATTCACGAGTCAGTTTCTTATACATGCCGAACATATAGCCCACTTCACGTCCTCCTACGCCGATGTCACCGGCAGGCACATCCATATCCGGTCCGAGATGGCGCCACAACTCCAGCATAAATGCCTGGCAGAAACGCATGATTTCAGCATCGCTCTTACCGCGTGGAGAGAAATCGGAACCGCCTTTACCACCACCCATAGGCAGGGTAGTCAGTGCATTCTTGAATGTTTGTTCGAAGCCGAGGAACTTCAAAATGGAAAGATTAACGGATGCATGGAAACGAATACCACCTTTATATGGGCCTATCGCATTATTGAATTGTACACGATAGCCGAGATTGGTCTGTACCTCGCCTCTATCGTCCACCCATGTCACACGGAAAGTGAAGATACGGTCAGGTTCTACCAATCTTTCTATGATTTTAGCTTTTTCAAATTCAGGATGTTGATTGTATATATCTTCGATAGAAAGAAGAACTTCCTTCACTGCCTGAAGATATTCAGATTCACCGGGATGCTTAGCCTCCAAAGAGGACATGATTTTCTGGATGTTCATGATACTATATTTTAAAAGGTTAATTCTGATAAAATGTCAACTAACTCACTGCAAATATAGGAAAATTTTTCAGATGTGATTGGTTTTATGCCATTATTTTGATTAAATAATGATAAAATGATAGTAGAAAAAGCATTAGGTATAAAGTATTAAGTGGTAGGCTACGCTGCAAACCGCATGAGCTCATACTTAATACTCTATACCTAATGTTTAATGTAAGTATTAAGTGCTCATACTTAATACCTGAATTTAATACTTTGTACTTTTTACTTCTTAAAATCCGGCTTCATGTCCAAATTGTACATGATGAAACCGTAGATGTCTGCTTGTTCTTCAAGTACTTTTGCCATTGGTTTGCCTGCACCGTGACCTGCTTTGCTGTCGATGCGGATCAGTGTCGGGTTTGTACCGTCGTTGTCTGCTTGCAGCGTAGCGGCAAACTTGAATGAATGGGCGGGAACCACACGGTCGTCATGGTCGGCAGTGGTTACCAGTGTTGCCGGATATTTTGTGCCCGGTTTCAGGTTGTGCAATGGAGAATAGCCTTTGAGGTATTCAAACATTTCTTTGCTGTCTTCGCTTGTTCCGTAATCGCTTGCCCAGTTCCAACCAATAGTAAATTTATGATAGCGAAGCATATCCATCACGCCTACCTGCGGAATTGCTACACGGAACAGGTCCGGACGCTGTGTCATGCAGGCACCTACCAGCAGACCACCATTGGAGCCACCTACAATGGCGATTTTATCTTTATTCGTATATTTTTCGTTGATAAGATATTCGGCAGCAGAGATGAAGTCGTCGAATACATTCTGCTTCTGCATCTTAGTTCCGGCTACGTGCCAGTCTTCACCGTATTCGCTGCCACCACGCAGGTTGACTTGTGCGTAGATACCGCCATTTTCGAGGAATGGGATGCGCATTGCACTGAAACCCGGGTTGAGGCTGATGCCGAAACCACCGTATCCGTAGAGGAATACAGGATTTTTGCCGTCTTTCTTCAGATCTTTCTTATAGGTAAGGAACATCGGAACTTTTACACCGTCTTTGCTGGCAAAGAATATTTGTTCCGTCACAAAATCATCCGAGTTGAACTGTACTTTCGGTGCACGGTATAGTTCGTAGGTGTTCTGGTCCATATCATATTTATAAGTGGCACCCGGAATGGTGAATGAAGTGAATCCGAAGAAACATTCTTTATCGTCTTTGTTGCCGCTAAAGCCTACCGAACCGAGTGAAGGCAGTTGGATTTCCTGAATCTGCTTGCCGTCGAGGCCGTAAACGTATGCATGGTTCGAAGCATCTTTGTCGTAAGTAAGGAACAGTTTGCCACCGATCACTTCTGCATTTGAAAGAACGGCTTCCGATTCGGGAACGAGTTCTTTCCAGTCTTCCAGTTTCGGACGGTTGATGTCGGCTACCATGATCCGGTTTTTCGGTGCACCATAGTTAGTATAAATATAAATCTGGTCGCCGATCACTTCAATCGGGTAGTATTGGTAGTCGAGGTCGGTAGTCAGTTGGATAAAAGGAGAATTCGGCTTTTTTAGGTCCCTTATAAATAAGTTGTTGCCTCTTCCGGCACCGGATTCTGTGAGGAAGAGAATACGTTCGTCTTCGCTGGTGCTGGCTGTATAGAAACGTTTCGGATAAGCCGGATTCTGATAAATCAGTTTATCTTTCGATTGCGGTTCACCTATTTTGTGATAATAGATTTTGTGCTTTTCGTTTACGTTGGAGAATTCTTTTCCTTTGGCGGGAGCATCGTAGGCGCTGTAGTAGAATCCGTCTCCTTGCCAGGCGGCACCGGTAAATTTGGCCCATTCGATGTGGTCTTCCAATAACTTGCCACTTTCAGTGTCCATGACAAATATTTCAGACCAATCCGATCCGCTGCGTGAGATGCTGTAAGCGGTATATTTGCCGTCGTTTGAGAAGTAAAGACCGGTCAGTGCCACTGTGCCATCGTCCGAGAGCTTGTTCGGGTCGAGGAAAACGCGAGGCTCGCCGTCCAGTGAATCTTGTACGTAGAATACACTCTGGTTTTGCAGGCCGTCATTTTTACTGAAGTAATATTTGCCATGTTTCTTGATTGGCGCACTGATCTTCTCGTAATCGGCCAGTGTGGTCAATCGTTTCAACAAGTTTTCCCGGAATGGAATCTGACTTAGATACTCATTCGTTACTTTGTTTTGTGCTTCTACCCAGGCAGTAGTAGCTGCACTGGTGTCATTTTCCAGCCATCTGTAAGGGTCGGGAACTTGTGTACCGAAGTACACGTCTACGGTGTCTACCTTTGCCGTCTCGGGGTAGACAAGCTTTTTCTGTTGGGGAGCGCATGACATCACCATGATTCCACTCATTAATAAAGTTACTTTTTTCATGTGAATAAAAAGTCTTTTTGAATAAACTTAAAGTTACAAATCTACAAAATAATAAGAGATAAACAAGTAAACTTTATAAAGAAGATGGTGGAAAATGAGATTTAAAGAATTAACTTTGCAAAATGTGATTCTGCAGATAGACGATTTGAAATAAGAAAGGAGAATGACTTTATGCTTAGTAAATATAAATTAAACCAGCTTTACTTCAAAGATACACAATTCGCTAACTTGATGACAAGGCGGATTTTTAACGTGTTATTAATCGCTAATCCTTACGATGCTTTCATGTTGGAGGATGACGGGCGCATTGATGAGAAGATTTTCAATGAATACACTTCTTTGTCTCTGCGCTATCCACCTCGTTTCTCGCAGGTATCTACGGAGGAGGAAGCACTGTCACAGTTGGAAAATATGTCGTTCGACCTGGTGATTTGTATGCCGAGCACGGGGGATAATGACAGTTTCGATATCGGCCGTCACATCAAAGAGAAATACGAGCATATTCCTATCGTCATACTGACTCCTTTTAGCCATGGTATTACCAAACGGATTATCAATGAAGATTTAAGTGCGTTCGAATATGTGTTCTGCTGGTTGGGTAATACTGACCTGTTGGTGTCTATCATTAAGTTGATAGAGGACAAGATGAATCTGGAACACGATGTACAGGAGGTCGGTGTACAGCTGATTCTTTTGGTGGAAGATGGCATTCGTTTCTATTCTTCCATTTTGCCGAATCTGTATAAGTTCGTGTTGAAGCAGAGTCAGGAATTCTCTACCGAAGCCTTGAATGCACACCAGCGTACGCTCCGTATGCGCGGACGTCCTAAAATAGTGTTGGCACGTACGTATCAGGAGGCGATGGAGATCTATCATAAGTATCAGAATAATATATTGGGGGTAATCACTGATGTCCGTTTCCCGAAAGTGGAACGGGGAGAGAAAGACGGTCTGGCAGGTATCAAGTTGTGTGCGGAGATACGTAAGAATGATCCGTTTGTTCCTTTGATTATCCAGTCTTCCGAATCGGAAAATTCGTCTTATGCAGCCAAGTATGGTGCCAGCTTTATCGACAAGAACTCCAAGAAGATGGACGTTGATTTGCGCCGTATCGTCTCCGATAATTTTGGTTTTGGTGATTTTATTTTCCGCAATCCGGATACCGGGGAGGAGATTGCCCGCGTCCGGAATTTGAAGGAGCTGCAAAATATTCTTTTTGCCGTACCTGCGGAATCCTTCTTATATCATATCAGCCGGAATCACGTGTCGCGTTGGTTTTATTCGCGTGCCATGTTCCCGGTGGCTGAATTTTTGAAACCGATAACCTGGAATAGTCTTCAGGATGTGGATGCTCACCGTAAAATCATCTTTGAGGCGATTGTGAAGTATCGTAAGATGAAGAACCAGGGAGTTGTGGCGGTCTTTAAGCGCGACCGCTTCGACCGTTATTCTAACTTTGCCCGTATCGGGGATGGCTCTCTCGGAGGAAAAGGGCGTGGGCTGGCATTTATTGATAATATGGTGAAGCGTCATCCGGAGTTTGACGAGTTTGAAAATGCGCGTATTGCTATTCCGAAAACAGTGGTGCTTTGCACGGATGTCTTTGATGAGTTCATGGACACCAACAATCTGTATCAGATTGCACTGTCGGATGCGGATGATGATACGATTTTGAAATACTTTTTGAAGGCTAAATTGCCGGACCGGTTGGTAGAGGACTTTTTCACTTTCTTCGATGTAGTGAAGTCTCCGATTGCCATTCGGTCTTCTTCCTTGTTGGAGGACTCACATTATCAGCCGTTTGCAGGAATTTACAACACCTACATGATTCCTTATCTGGACGACCGCTATGAAATGTTGCGGATGCTTTCCGATGCCATCAAAGGGGTGTATGCTTCGGTTTATTTCCGTGACAGCAAAGCGTATATGCAAGCTACGTCGAATGTAATCGATCAGGAGAAAATGGCTGTTATCTTACAGGAAGTAGTTGGCAATCAGTATGGTGACCGTTATTATCCTTCCATGTCCGGTGTGGCACGCTCGCTCAATTATTATCCGTTGGGGAATGAAAAGGCAGAAGAGGGAACGGTGAATCTGGCTTTGGGATTAGGAAAATATATTGTTGACGGTGGCATGACCCTTCGTTTTTCTCCTTATCATCCTAATCAGGTGTTACAGACCAGCGAAATGGAAATTGCTCTCAAGGAGACTCAAACCCGTTTCTATGCATTGGATTTGAAAAATGCCGGGCATGATTTTTCTATCGACGATGGTTTTAATTTGCTGAAACTTCATGTCAAAGAGGCAGAAAGTGACGGTGCTCTGCGTTATATTGCTTCTACCTACGATCCGTACGATCAGATCATTCGTGATGGTTTATATCCGGGAGGACGTAAGGTGATTACTTTTGCTAATATCCTGCAACATGATGTTTTCCCGTTAGCTCGTATTCTGCAGTTAGTATTGAAATATGGTGAACAGGAGATGCGCCGTCCGGTTGAAATTGAATTTGCAGCAACGTTAAGTCGAGAGCAGGATAAATCCGGAACTTTCTATCTGTTGCAGATCCGTCCTATCGTAGACAGCAAAGAAATGCTGGATGAAGACTTGAACGAGATTCCTGATGAAGATGTGATTCTCCGTTCGTATAATTCGTTGGGACACGGTATTATGAATGAGGTATATGATGTGGTTTATGTAAAAACCGACAATTATAGTGCTTCCAATAATCAGACGATTGCCTGGGAGATAGAAAAGATCAATCAACAGTTTCTGAACGAAGGAAAGAACTATGTATTGGTTGGCCCGGGACGTTGGGGAAGCAGTGATACATGGCTTGGTATTCCGGTGAAGTGGCCTCATATTTCGGCTGCCCGTGTGATTGTGGAAGCCGGTCTGACTAATTACCGGGTAGATCCCAGTCAGGGGACACACTTTTTCCAGAACCTGACTTCTTTCGGGGTGGGATATTTCACGATCAACGCCTTTATGAATGATGGAGTTTATAATCAGGATTTCCTCAATGCACAACCAGCAGTGCAGGAAACGAACTATCTCCGTCATGTTCGCTTTGAAAAGCCTGTGATAGTCAAGATGGACGGCAAGAAGAAGCTGGGAGTAGTCTTGATGCCAGGTGTCGATAAATAAGCTTTATTAACGTTTGATCTATTACATAATGAAGTTCTGTTTTTCATCTGAAAGACAGAACTTCTATGTTATATCTCTTAAAAATGTTTTATTTTTCATATTCCAGGCCTTAATTGTGGTCTTCTTTTCATATTTGAAAATAAAACTTTCTTTAGATACTTTATTATAAAGAAATAAAACTGTATTTTTGCGGCCAGTTTACAAGATAGCACCTGTATATTAGGTATTTAAGCTTATCTTTGATTTCAGAGAGAGGGACTCCGTATTATTTAAAGGCGTATTTAATTCGGTATGAAGGGTATTTTGAAGTTTATTTTATTTTTAGAGATTGTATTGTTGTGCAGTTGTGTAAACGATGAAAAGCGTTCGGGTGCCTTTGGCGGAATGAGCTTGCATCTATCCGCAAATTCTTCGGTGACAGATGTTACGACACGCTCAAGTGAGGAAGTACTGCCTTCCATACAAGATTTCTCTATTTCTGTGTTGCAAGGTGACAAAGTGCAGGCTTCCTGGGATAAGTTGAGTGACTATGATGAAGACACTACTTTTCCGGTAGGAAGTTATACCTTGAAAGCTTTCTATGGTGACATTGAGAAGGAAGGCTTTGATTCTCCTTATTATGAGGGTACTACCGATTTTAACATCCGTGGTGGCGAGACTACTCCCGTAGAAACTACTTGTAAGTTGGCCAATACTAAAATAAGTATTGAATACACGGATGATTTCAAACAGTATTTTAAGACTTATTCTTCTACCGTACAGGCAGAGTTGGGAAGTGAAGTTTCTTTTTCGTCCGGAGAAACACGTGCTGCTTTTGTGAAGCCGGGGAGAATTTCAGTAAAACTGACTTTCACGAAAGTGAATGGCGGACTAAGTCCGACTACTATTGAAGTGGCTACCATTGAGGAGGCGTTAGCTCAACATCATTATCATTTGCAAATGAATGTGGACGCTGGTAAAGCCATGTTGAGCATTGTTTTTGACCGTGTAACGGAAGTCAGACCCATTACTTTGGATATTTCGGATAAAGCATTGAATATTAAACCTCCTTATTTTACATTGACCGGATTTGAGAAAACAAGTAATGATGGTAATCAGTGGGACGGTAATCCTATTGAATCGAATCAGTTATCGGCTTTGTTGACTTCTTTGGGCGGTTTTACGAAATGTATTCTTAGAACTACTTCTCCTAATTTACCCGATTGGCCGGAGGAAGGATTTAATCTGGCGGCACTTACTCCTGAAGATCAAGCATTGTTGGACAAATCAGGTGTGAAGTTGATTGGCTTTGGTATTAATCAGGATCAGATGGGTATTATTAATTTTACTGGTTTGATTCCTAATCTGAATATCACGGATAATAATGATACTCATTTATTCTATTTGAGTGCCACCAGTACTTATGGTAAGCAAAGTGAAGATTATGTGTTGAATATAACAACGCCTAAGAACTTTATGTTGCTGCCTACGGAGCCTGTGAAGATGAAGAGTAAAGAAGTGACGATTCCGGTGAAACTGAAAGAAGGCAATCCGCAGAATATTAAACTTTATTATCGTTATTATGGTGTGATGACTTTGATTAACAATACGGTTATCACTCCGATAGAAGGAAAAGAAGGATATTACAATATAAAAGCAAGCGGTATTGATATGGGAGTTGTAGCCAAAGACTTCCAGGCTGAATATAACGGTTTGAAATCAGCCATCGTTTCCGTAGCTGTTATTATACCTTCTTATAGTGTTATCCTCGAACCGTTTGATATGTGGTCATACACGGCTGAAATGACGATTATACCTGAATATGCCGAAGATATGTCTAATGTGATGAGTGCTATTGAAGCATATATTTCTTTGAATGGAAGTACGTGGACGAAAGTGGATGCCAAAGATTTGAAACTGGATGTAACCACTGGAAAGGCTGTCATTTCAGGACTTACTCCGGGAACTACTTATTATTTCAGAACGACTTGTGATGATGGTACGACTTATTCAATTCCTGTTATGCAGACAACAGAGAGTGTAATACAGCTTCCGGATTTCACGCAGGGATGGGGGACTACTCTGTTTAGTGGCACTATTAATAAGGGAGGTAAATATTACCATAAAGGTTTTTGGGGAGATAATAGATTTGATACAACTGTTTTAACGGCCCTTGATCTTGAAAGTAGTGCAAGTTGGGCGACAGTAAATAGTAAAACTGTACCAACTACAGGTAATAAAAATACTTGGTATATGGTTCTTTCAAGTATGCAGCAAAATAATGGAGTTTTGATGCGCAATGTGGCATGGACTATAACCTCTAATGATCCTCCTTCAGGAAGTGGTGGATTTAGTGCAGATCAGTTAACAAGTCTTACGCCTCCTACGCATGGTCATCGTTCTGCCGGTAAGCTTTTCCTGGGAAGTTATAGTTATAACCATTCTACTAATGTAGAAATCTATAATGAAGGTATATCCTTCACTTCCCGTCCGATAAAGCTAAAGGGTACTTATACTTATGTAGCTAATAACGATCAGGGCGGTATTGTAACTGTAATAGTAGAAAACCGCGAAGGAGGACAAACATTAAAGCTGGCCGAAGGTAGTGAAGTCTTAACAGCGACGAGTTCTCAAAAGGACTTCACGGTGGACTTAACTTATAATACGATGTTTGAGAAAAAAGCGACTCATTTAAGAGTGATGTTTGCCTCTTCTTCCAATGCTTCAAACACTCAAAGTGTTGAAGACAGTAAGATTAAAACAACGGATAATAAGGGTGAAGCTGTTTCTACTGGTAGTGAATTGTATATAGATAAAAATATAATATTAGAATATAAGTAATGAGTAATATGAAAGCAATAAAAAAACTCGTTTTTATATGTTTGGCAAGCATCTTAGGTTTATGCAGTGCTTGTATGAATGATAATCCTGATTTTGGAAGGGACGACGAAGGAACCGGGAATACAAATCAAGGCGAAGGACAGGTAAGACTTGCGGGAACAAGTGTTTCTGTTTCTGTGGATGTGCTGTCACGTGCGGACGGTAAAGCAATCAATACAGATGATTATATCATTCGGATTTATTCAACTGATAATAATTTATTGGTAAAGGAATATACAAGATATAGAGATATGCCTGAAATCTTAACCTTGAATGTGGGTAACTATAAGATTGAAGCATTATCACATGACGTAAAACCTGCTGAATGGGAAAAACCTTTCTATAAAGGAACCCAAACTTTTACAATAAAGAAAGATGAGGTTACATCGGTTGATGTAATTAAATGCTTCTTGCAGAATATAATGGTGACAGTCGATCTCAATGATGATTTGAAGCAGAAAGTCGGTGGTGACCAATCCATTACAATAAAAGTCGGTACAGGTGAACTGACTTTTAATAATAACGATATTGGAAGTGGACGTGCCGGATTCTTTGAAGCTGCCGAAGTAAGCAATATCATCATTGTTCATTTCCAGGGAACGGTAGATGGGGAATGGACAGAAGACCAAACCAGTTTCAGCAATGTGAAAGGTGGAGAGCACCGGAACATTGTGTTTAATCTGGAGATACCTTCAGTGGGTGACATGGGATTAAGCGTAAAGCTGGATGCAGTATGTAAGAAAGTGGATTTGCTCGCTTGGGCTGATCCGGGAGCAGAAGATATATTGCCGGAAGATCCATCTGTAAATCCTGGTACAAGTGCACCGACAATCGTAGGACAAGGTTTCAATATAATGGATGAGATAGAAGTAGAGAAAGACGAAACCAAAACTATTATTGTTAATATCACGGCAGATAATGGTATTCAAAATTTGAAAGTGAAGATTGATTCGGAGACTTTGACACCTGAAATTCTGAAGTCGGTAGGCTTGTCTTCCGAATTTGATTTGGCACACCCTGCAAATGCAGATTTGGAGAAAGCGTTGAAGAGCTTAGGTTTCCCGGTGAGCAGTGAAGTGATCGGAGTGAAATATTTGGTGTTTGATATTACACAGTTTACGCCGCTACTCGGATTGTATGGACTTGCTTCTCATAATTTTATTATTACCGTTGTCGATCAGGCAAATAATACCAGAACAGCTACTTTAGCATTGAAATCAATAGCAAAGAAAACAGAATGAAAAAACTGATACATATATTAGTTATAGCTTTCATTGTTGGACTTGTTTGTGTCTCCTGCCGTGAAAGTGACCTGACAAATAATGGAGAGGGTGCATTATCTTTAAAGATAGGTGTTCAACGTGAATTACCCACTGTTTCTGCCGGAAAGACGAGAGCTACGCTTACTGATGAAGAATTGCTTCAGAAGTGTAAAGTGTATATCCGTAACGCGGAGGGCTTGGTGCGTAAATTCGCCACTTTGGATGAAATGCCGGAACAAATACTGTTAGTTCCCGACAATTATAAAGCGGAAGTTACTGCGGGTGATTCCGTAGCTGCATCTTTTACCGATTCTTATTTCAAGGGGACGAAAGAGTTTACAATTTCAAAAGGGACGGCTATTTCGGAATCAGTAGTGTGTGGCATTCGCAATACAGTAGTCAGTCTGGCTCTGTCTGACGAATTACAGGAGGCATTTCCTACTTATAAAATTACGGTGAGTAACCGATTGGGGACCTTGGAATATACACAGGATAATATATCCCAACTAGGATATTTTATGCTGTTGGATGATGAAAACCAATTAAGATGGAATCTTGTTGGGCAACTTAACGGCAGTGAAACAGAAATAACCAAAAGTGGAGTTATTAATTTGGTGCGGAAAGCAACCAGATATGATTTGACTTTTAGTAATTCTTCCTCTGAAGTGGGTGGTGGCATGATTTCTGTAAATGTGGTTGAAACAGCTTTGACGACGGATGAGAAAGTAGATATACTGGCACGTCCTGTTATTAAGATAATCGAGAATGATCAGATTTATGAGTTGGATAATGCAGTTTATCGTGCGCAATTCGACAAGGAAACACCTATTGTTGTGCGGATGGCTGCCAGTGTGCCTTTTACTGAACTGAAAGTGACGAGTGCGGATTTTGCACGGTTGGGAATTACCCATTTTTCTTCTTTCGACTTGATGGAATTGACTGAAGTTCAGATAAGAGAACTGGATAATCTTGGATTTAGTATCCAATTTAATGCGGATATGACAAAGGTTCAGTTTGCATTTAAGGAAAACTTGAGAGAGATAATGACTAATTCGATTGACGACGGTAATAACACCTATCGATTTGACATTGAAGTAAGGGACCGGAATGGAAAAGATAGAGCGAAAACGTTGACGGTTATTGCTACAGATGCTTTGGTTGCTACCGAGGATATTGCTACACAGAACGATATTTGGTCAACAAAAGCCACTCTGTATGGTAGTCTGGTTGCTTCAGTTACAGAAATGAATTTCCGTTACCGGGCGCTTGGTTCCAATGATTGGATGTATTCGAATCAGGCAGTGTTGAATAATAAAATATTTACGAGTCAAATAACCGGACTTGAACCTGGTATAACCTATGAATATCAGGCAATGGCTGGTACTGTTGCAGCGAAAGAAACAAAACAATTCACTACAGAAGCTCCTGCACAATTACCGAATGCCGGGTTTGAAGACTGGCATGGAAGTTCTCCTCTTTATATTTATAAGAGTGGTGGAGAAATGTTCTGGGATAGTGGTAATACAGGTTCTGCCACATTGAATAAGAATGTGACAACGTATGACGCAGCCATTAAGCACAGCGGGAATTATTCTGCAAAATTACAGTCTCAATATGTGGCTCTTTTTGGAATTGGTGCTTTTGCTGCCGGAAATGTATTTGTCGGGAAGTTCCTGAAAATAGATGGAACAGACGGTATCTTACGGTTTGGACGTCCTTTCACTTCACGTCCATCGAAATTGGTGCTTTATTATAGATATGTAGCTGGTACGGTGGACTATTCAACATTGAGCGAGTTGCCGAAAAACAGTAAAGACATGGGCTCTATTTATGTAGCATTGGGTGACTGGCCACATCAGACTTTTGAAGGAGAAACGGATATACCAGTACTTATTAAGACAAAGCCTGCTGACAGGCAGCTTTTTGATTCAAATTCTTCGAATGTGATAGGCTATGGAGAGTGTATTCTTAAAGAGTCGACGGAGGGTGAAGGATTGATTAAACTGGAGATCCCGATTAACTATCGCTCTAACCGTAAACCGACTGATATTATTTTAGTGGGTAGTGCAAGTAGATATGGAGATTATTTTACCGGAAGTACGGGCAGTACTTTGTGGCTTGATGATTTGGAATTAATTTATGAATAAGCAAAGTATGAATTACTTTATCAAAACTTCATTCCTGATAATCTTGGGAATAATTGTTGGAACGACGCAAACATGCGCGCAACAGGAGTTCAAACGGAATATAGAAATGAGAACTTTCATTCCTAAGGGACAATGGATTGTGGGTAGTTCAGTTTCTTATTCTCAATACTCAAATGATAACTATCAGTTTCTGGTGATAGAGAATTTGAGTGGGGAAGGGTATGCTTTTAAAGTGAGTCCGGTATTGTGTTATGCTTTTAAGGATAATGTAGCTGCAGGTGGACGTTTTATGTATAGCCGGACGTATACCAAGCTAAATAATATCAGTGTAAATATTGATGAAGATACCAACTTTGATATTAGTAACCTGTATGAATTGAAGAACTCTTATTCGGGAATTGCTGTTTTGAGAAATTACATCAATTTAGGTACTAGCAAGCGTTTTGCATTATTCAATGAAGTGCAGTTAGAGTTGGGAGGTTCTGTTTCAAAAGTGGTGAACGGTAAAGGGGATGACCTGACAGGAGTATATCAGACTTCTTTGGATGCAAGTGTTGGTTTGAGTCCAGGTTTGGTTGCCTTTATCAATAATTATACGGCAGTGGAAGTAAGCATTGGTGTGTTGGGACTGAATGTCAGTCGAACCCATCAAGTGACGGACCGGATTTACGAAAGCAACCGTTCGTCGATGAGTGCCAATTTTAAAATTAATCTTTTCAGTATAGGACTGGGAATAGCTTTTTACCTTTAAAAAACAAGACGAATGTATAAACGGTTATTGGTAACAGTACTGGTGTCTGTATTCGTTTTCTCTTTGTGGGGAAAGACGGAAACGGTTTGTCAATCGTTGGAGGTAGAAGATTCTGTCCCCGTTTTTCAGAAGGATACGCTACCGGTAAAAGGGAGCTTGGACTTCCTGCGAATCAAACGTATCGGACGTTATGATCGTGGAATCATGAACTATCGTTTCATTCCTAAAGGGAAGTGGATCTCTGGTTTCACAATGTCATACTGGGATTATAATAGTGCGGATAATAAACTGCTGTTTGCCTATTTTGATAATTTTGATTGTAATGGGCGTAATCTGAATTTTTCTGTATATGGAGGCTATGCTGTCCGTGATAATATGGTGTTGGGATTGAAGTTCGGATACCGGAATATGCGGGGAGCCTTGAATAATATCACGCTGAAAATTGATGATGATGTCGATTTCTCTTTGAAAGATTTAAAGTTGGAACAAAATTTGTATAACGTGTCGTTCTTTCATCGCTCTTATGTAGGTTTGGATGCCGGTAAACGATTTGGATTGTTCAATGAGACTGCTTTGACGTTCAATTTTGGAAAGTCTAAATTCGACCGTGGTGTAGAAGAAAATCTGGTTAATACTCAAACAGATATATTTGAGGTGCAATTGGGAATAAATCCGGGATTGGCTGTTTTTATCATGCAAAATGTAAGTATTGAATGTTCGCTCGGAATAGCCGGCATTCGTTACAGGCAGGAAAAACAGAAAAATAATCTGGGAGAGACGGGAAAACGGATGACGGGTGGATCTAACTTTAGGGTGAATCCTTTCAATATTAGTTTAGGATTGACGATTTGCTTATGATTTTATGAGACATAGAAAAAAATACATATTACTGTTCCTGCTTCTGGTTGTATGTGCCGGCTTGGTATTCTTTTATGGAATAAAAAGTGAGGGACAGGAAGACAAACAGGAGGTATTGTCATCAGTAGAGGATACTCATCAGGTACCTGAAGCTGCTGTGAACTCTGCCCGCCAGATAATTGGAGAAGTGGAGGAAAACGTGTCTCCAGCAGAGAATTCTGTGGAAAAGGTTGTGAAGAAGCCTGAAGAAAGAACAGTGGAGAAATCTGAAGAAAGACCAGTGGAGAAGTTTGTAGATAAAAAGCAGGCAGATAAAAGGCAGAAGGTTGCGTCTAAGAGAGAAGCAGTAGCTGTTCCGCCGGTTTCTTCAACGGATATAAAATTGGCTTCTGATGTTGTCAATACTCCTTTGAAGTTAGAAGGAACTATTTGTGACCTTGTATTGTCGGAGCGTAAACAGGATAGTAAAATAACAGCTGCACTTCCGGTTCACACGGTTGAAACGGTTAAAAGAGAGTTCGATTGGAAAAGTGATACGTTAGAGACCAAGCGAGGCATTGATTTATTGAGAATCAAAAGGGTAGGGCGGTTTGATCGTGGCATTGTGAATTATCGCTTTATGCCTAAAGGAAAATGGATGTTTGGTACGGATTTTTCATTTTGGGATTATAACAGTGAGGACTCTAAATTATTGTTTACTTACCTCGATGATTTTGATTTTGAAGCACGTACCATTAATGTGGCTCCTTTTATCGGTTATTTTTTCAAAGATAATCAGGTAGTGGGTGTAAAGCTCGGTTATAAGCATACGGATGGTCATTTAGGCAATGTTAGTTTTAAGATTGATGATGACGTGAATTTCACTCTCAAGGAATTGAAGTTGAAAGAAGAGTTGTATAATTGCACCTTTTTCCATAGCTCCTATATCGGGTTGGATCCGGGAAAACGTTTCGGATTGTTCAATGAAACCAATCTGCGTTTGGGATTCGGACATTCGGAGTTTACAAGAGGTTCGGGCGAGAGTTTGAAGAATACCAAAACGAATATATTTGAGGCACAGTTGGGGATTAATCCGGGAGTGGCTGTCTTTATTATGCAAAATGTGAGTGTGGAATGTAGTGTGGGAGTGATAGGCTTGAAATACCGTAAGGAAAGTCAGGTGAATAATCTTGGTGAGAAGGGTTCCCGTACGAATGGTGGAGCCAACTTTAAAATAAATTTGTTTGATATTAATTTAGGATTAACTATAAGTATGTAATCATGAAAAGTAAAGGCAGAAATAGACTTTTATCCTTAATTATATGCATTTGCATTGCATTTGCTTTTTCATCATGCGTCAAGAACGATTTGCCGTATCCTGTTGTCAGATTATCTATTACCGGCTTTGAGGTGAATGGACAGATTGGTAGTGCAGTCATTAATAATGAAGAACGTACAGTAACAGTAGACTTGCTCGATTCTGTGGATTTGAAGAAAGTGATTGTCACCCGTTTTGATTATTCGGAAGAGGCTAATACGGATTTGAAGGTGAATACAACGATTGATTTGTCTTCTCCTAAAGAAGTGGTATTGTCTTTGTATCAGGATTATCGATGGAAGATTATAGCCAACCAGACCGTTGAACGCGTATTTAGCGTCAAGAATCAGGTCGGAGGAGCCGTGATTGACGAAAAAGCTCGACAAGCTATCGTTTATGTCAATAAAAATACGATGCTCAACAAAATAACCGTGAAAGATTTGAAGCTGGGGCCGATCAGTTCTACCGTTTCGCCTGACTTTACCACTTTGAAGGACTTTACACAAGAGCAGAAAGTAAATGTGACATTTAAAGGAAAAACCGAAGAGTGGAGTTTGTACGCATTCATCACGGATAAGGTTGTCTTTACTAATTCGGCGGATGGCTGGACTAATGTAGCATGGCTTTATGGAGAAGGACAGGAGGATGTAGTGAACGGCTTTGAAATACGTGAAGCTTCATCAGAAGAATGGACAAGGGTAGATCAGGATATCGTTGTACAGAATGGAGTAAATTTCTATGTTTGTGTTCCGCATTTGAAAGCGGACACGGAATATGTATGTCGTGCTTTGGTGGATGGAACAGAAGATCGTGGTGAAGAGATTACTTTTAGAACGACTGCTGCGATTCCTTTAACAGGTGGTACATTTGATAATTGGAATCAGAGCGGTAAAGTCTGGAACCCGTGGGGAAGTAATGAAACTCCTTTCTGGGATACCGGAAATCAGGGAGCTACAACCTTAGGTGACAGCAACTCTGTTCCTACCGAAGATATATGGTCGGGTAAAACAACCGGTATGGCTGCGAAGCTTGAGTCTAAGTTTGTGGGAGTAGGTTCTGCCGGGAAATTAGCAGCCGGTAACCTCTTTGTCGGTAAATATGTGGCAACCGACGGAACAAATGGTATCTTGAACTTTGGGCAATCGTTCTCTGCTTATCCTACTCATCTGAAAGGATATTATAAGTACCAGCCCGGAGTCATTGATAACTCTTCCATTGAATATAATTATTTAAAAGGAAGGACAGATACCTGCTCGATCTATATTGCCATTGGTGATTGGGATAGTCCGATTGAAATACGCACCAAACCTTCTAACCGGAAATTGTTTGATAAAAATGATAAGCATGTGATTGCTTATGCTGAATTTACATCGGGAACTTCTGTTGCCGTGTATAAGGAATTTGACTTGAAACTGGAATATAGGGCTACGAACAGAAAACCAACCTATATCGTCCTGGTATGTTCTGCAAGCAAATATGGTGATTTCTTTACCGGAGCGTCCGGTAGTGTGCTTTATGTGGATGAGTTTAGTCTGGAATACGATTATGATAACTGATTGGCTTTATAGCATATAACGAAGATAATCTGTTAGTGTCCGGTCATTTACCCATTATTCCTATAGGTCAATGGACTCATGCCAACATATCGTTTAAAGTATTTGCCGAAGAACGATGTGTTGGCAAAATTGAGTGAATCGGAAATTTCTTGAATAGAGAGTCTTGTCGATTTCAATTGTGATTTGGCATCCATGATGACCATGTGAGAAATAATTTCTATGCATGTGTTCCCAGTAACCTGTTTTACTATAGTACAGAGGTGGTTGTGTGTAATTTTTAGTTTCTCGGCATACCATGCTACATTACGTGTCTGATTATAATTTTGCATCACTAGTTGAGTGAAATTCTTGTAAATCAGCTCATTTTTTGATAGATTCTCTGTTGTATTTTGCAGCCGTTTTTTATACATGGCGGCTATTCCTGCGTGTATGTTATTATATAGATGTGGAGTAAAACTTTTGCGTGTTGTTTCGTCGAAAAAGGAATAAAGTTTTATTAAAAAATGAAGATATTCTTCCAATAGCTTGGCACCCTCCGGCTTCAATGAAATGATCGGTCTTCCCAGTGTCACAAATAAGGTATCAATTGCTGCATGGTTTAAACTAGCCTGTTCTATATATTTGGATGAGAAGCCACCGAAGTAAAGGACAGGCTCTCCATTTAGACTGTGTATCTGAATAATACTTCCCGGCATAATTGTTACGAAATCATTGGCGTGTACTGTGAAGTGGTTCAGATTGACTGAAGCTTCTATTTCTCCAGCCATGCATAATACGAAAATCTCCGATTTTAATCGGCATGGAAAATTCGTGTACAAGTTGAGTAAATCCTTATTAATACCTGCACCAATGAGCCATTCTTCTGGCAAGTCTATTTTAGGTAATTCTTTATTCATCATGCATTCTCTTTATGCAAAGGTAACCGATTTTGGGAAATAGAAGTCTTTTTTATTTTTAGAAAAATATATTGGCTGGTGAAAAAATGGTGTTTTATAAAAGAAATATGGTGTTTTTCTTCAAAATGGAACAGAAACAAGAAAAATAGACCTTGTGTTATACTAAATTAGATTGTTATTTTGCAACGTGAAATTTGGGCATTGGTGCGATGGTATATCGCGCGTTTGCTAGTATTAATTAAAAAGAGAATTTAGAAATGAAAAAGAAATTATTTTATTATCTGTTTGCAGTATTGTGTACTGCGACATTGTTTACGTCTTGTAGTGATGACGATGATGAGGTGAAATACCCGATAGATACAGATTTAGCTGGAAGCTATGTTGGTAATCTGTCTGTAAATGTGGATGGTAATCAAATGGGAACTACCGAAAATCAAAAAATTACAATTTCACAGTCTAATAAGGGAACTAATCAAATTGCATTGTCATTGAAGAATTTTACTTTTTTGGTAAATGTTGGTGACATTGAAGTCGATCCTTGTACTGTGAAAGCTATAGATGGTGGTTATTCTTTTGAAGGTCAACAGAATCTAGATTTGGTACAGCCACTTGGTAATTGCCCTGTTAGTATTTCTGGTACTGTGAAAGGTAGCAGTATTAATATTGAAATAGGTGTAAAGGTTGGTGCTCCTTTAAATCAAAATGTAAAGGCTACTTTTGTTGGTCGTAAATTGACAGGTAGTGAAAGTTCGGAGGCTAAAATAACAAGTTTTATTGGCACAGTTGCAAATATCCGTGGCTTATTTT
>OJOS01000294.1_pt1 | contig 31081 bp, 17 predicted proteins | sample 1598271 | NCBI WGS metagenome assembly OJOS01 (sample SAMN03922451, study PRJEB24848) | human gut metagenome | isolation source: stool sample | host: Homo sapiens | place: Germany | collected 2009-11
AAACGGAACAACAACAGATCTCACTTTGATTAACAATTCTCAAATAACAAATCAATATACAAAAGAAGAAAGAATATTTCGTCACATACTAGAAACTGCTAATGGAGCAGCATATGATGAATTATTGACTTCATTAACCTATGAGGTGATGGGGAACACAGCAATACTTGGTAGTTCTCACTTAAATCAGATTTGGGCTATTTCTTCCACAGGAAAAAGCATTCGTTTCAACTGTGAGGACTATTCAATAAACGGGACATGGGAAGATGAAAAAATATTTTTATATTGCCCCACCGATTTTCAAGTAAAATCTTATATTCGTTCTTCACAACTTTTCATCGCTTATACAAATAATGGACTATATTCATTCTTAAACGTAGCAGGTAACAAATTCTCTATGCCTAATTCTGTTTTTAATGGATTTGAAATCAATAACAATGTATATGCAGCAAATTCTTCATTTAGTATTGGGGACAACCATTTAGTATGGTTAGATAAACCCAAAGGTGCCTTTTATTCCTTAAATGGCACGAGTTATAACACATGTACTCCGTATATCTCAAATCCAGATTTCGATCCTAATGACATGGGAAGTCAAACAGCTATTGCCGCAACAAGTTCTCAAGATGGCTCATTGGCCACTTTCTTACTTAAAGACGATAATAGTGGAAATTATGCTATTTACACTTTAAGCCAATATAAAGCAGAAGAAGGACATTATGAAGATCCTGATAATTGGGAGGGATGGATTGTGACTTCACCAGAACAACCAGCAGCTGCAAAAAACAAATATATTATTCCAACGACAGGAAAAACCTTACTAGACAAAGCTGTATCTATTTTCTTCGGACATACAAATAATGTATTATATGTAGTAACAGATGCAGCTATATACTCATTTACTTACGGTATGGGAAATGAAGTATCTGTCTCCACCACCTCACAGTTTACCCCCAGTAACGGAGAAAAAATTACAAAAGCCAAGTTATATCAACAAGGGCAATATACCAATCAAATTAATGTAATGACTGGTAATCCACCAACTATTGCCCCAAATGCATGGAATAACAAAGCCCTCATTATTGTGACCCAATCCGCAGAATTTAACGGAAAAGTCTCAATTGTTCCGATGAAACAGGCCGGTGCAGGAACCTTGGATATTTCTAAAGCCCTAATCTATGATGGTTTTGGTAAAATCCTAGATGTAACAACAACCGGATATTAATCTAATTTCATAAAAATACATTAAAGAACTGATATGAAAAAGAAAATCCTCTTACTTGCAGCAATGGTGGTAGCTTCGTCTACCACCATTGACGCACAGCGTAAATTTCCATTCTTCTGGAAAAAAAAGAAGGCAAAAACAGAACAAACAACTCCTGCTAAAAAAGAAAGTGAATATGACAAACTATTCAAGAAAAAGCATGAAATAGCCAAAGGACTGATTACTCTCCATCTGCTGGATGGAAAAGTATATTTTGAACTTCCTGTGAATTTAATCAATAAAGATATGCTTATTGGTTCCACTGTCACCAGTATCTCTGATAATGGCAATGCAGTAGTCGGTTCTAAACCGACCGATCTTCTTCACGTAGTATTCACACGCAATAAAACACATGTACAGTTACGTCAGGTAAACACTGACTATATTACTGGTAACACACAAATTGATGAAGCTTTACGCAAAAGTACACTGGGAGCAATTTTAAGCAACCAAAAGATTCAAGCATACAATAATGACTCTACTGCTATCGTTTTTGATATGAGCAGCGTCTTCCTGGGCGACAATAAAAAGATGAGTCCCTTCGACAAAAATTCTATTTATGGAATGTACAATCGCACAGAGAATTATCAATCCGACTGCTCGTACATTTCACAAATCAAGGCTTTCAAAGATAATGTTTCTATTAAAAGCTGTCTGTCATATACATTCTCTGTCAGCAATTCACAAGGAACATCACTCATAAAAGACCGTCCATTCACCGCAGAAATGACACGTTCCATCATGCTGTTAAAAGAAAAGCCTTATCGTCCACGTATGGCAGATTACCGGATCGGTGTATTTTTTACCGGACGCGAACAACTAGGCGAAGGAGCTAAAACGACCGTACCCGTTTACTATGCCAATCGATGGGATATACAACCGTCCGACACCGCCGCCTACTTACGTGGAGAGAAAGTGAAACCCACTAAACAGATTGTCTTCTACATCGATAATACTTTCCCAGAGAAATGGAAACCATATCTGCGGGAAGGAGTCACCCAATGGAATGAATTATTTGAACAGATTGGATTCAAAGATGTTGTAGTAGCCAAAGATTTCCCGACAGATGATCCGGAATTCGATCCCGACAATATCAAATATTCATGTGTCCGCTATGCTCCATCAAGCATTGAAAATGCAATGGGACCATCATGGGTAGACCCGCGAAGCGGAGAAATCCTGAATGCCTCCGTATATCTATATCACAATGTCATCAAACTTATCAGCAACTGGTTGTTCGTGCAAACAGCACAAGCCGATAAAGATGTACGCACAGTCAATATTCCGGATGAAATGGTTGGAGATGCGTTGCGCTATGTACTTTCACATGAAATCGGGCACTGTTTAGGGTTTATGCATAACATGGGAGCTTCTTCCACCTTCCCGGTAGATTCTTTACGTTCACCGGAATTCACACAGAAGTATGGTACCACTCCTTCCATCATGGACTATGCACGCTTCAACTATGTAGCACAACCTGGCGATAAAGAACGTGGCGTTAAATTGACTCCTCCCCGCTTTGGTGAATACGACAAATACCTCATTAAATGGACGTATACTCCAGTATTCAATGTTAATTCTGCAGAGGAAGAAGCAATTATAACAGGCAAATGGATCAGTGATGCCATTAAAGAGAATCCAGTGTACCGATATGGAAAACAACAAGTATATGGAGTTGTTGATCCCCGTTCACAAACGGAAGATATTGGTGACAACTCTATGAAAGCAACTCGATATGGCATCAAGAACCTTAAGTATATCATGAATAATCTGGAAAGTTGGATTTCCGAAGGTGACGATACATACGAATACCGTGAAGATTTATTTATTGGTATCGTAGAACAACTTGCAATGTACGTTACCCATGTAGCAGGCAATGTAGGCGGCTATTTTGTCAACGAAGTTAAAGAAGGGGACACAATGCCACGTTTTGCACAGATCCCAAAGGCACAACAAAAAGAAGCCCTGAATTACCTATTCGAGATTTATAACGATCTGAATTGGCTTGACAACAAAAACTTGTTAACTAAATTCCCAATTTCCGGTTCCCCTAAACAAACTATTCAAAACTTCATGTTGAGATATATACTGCCTGTACCTTTTCAGGTATCACAATACGAAGGATTAGAAAAAGATTCATTTACTGCTGCCGAGGCTTTCAACATGATATACAATTTTGTATGGAAACCGACCATTTCCGGATGTACATTAACAGAATCCCAAATGAATCTCCAGAAACAATATATATACATGATGATGCAAACTGCCGGTTTCACAATCAAAGGAGCTGGGAAAGCATTGGCCGGAGAAAAACCACTTGACATCAATCACCGCCAGTTCGGATATACTTGTTGCCAGGGACATGCTATCAAAGAGGATGTTATACACAACCCTGTAGCAGGTTTTGAATGGAGACCGTTGAATCGTTTTTCTATGACGGCTAAAGTTACACAAGCAGATGTATACGCATATATAGCTAAAGCCAAACAACTGATGAAACAAAAGGCAGCCAGTGCATCAGGGAAGACGAAAGCTCACTATGAATTATTATTAAAGATGCTCGACATCAACTTAAAATAAGGGAGGGACAAAAGATGAAAATACTATTTTTATGGTTGATGCCAATTTTGTTGATTATCGGATCAACAAATGAAGCCAATGCCCGCTCCAAAAAGAAAAAAGGAAAAGCAAAAACCGAACAACAGACTGACAGTGTTCAAAAGAAAAAAAAGAGTGTCTACGACAAGCTTTTCAAAGATAAGAAGAAACATACAGTCAATAAAGGGACAATCACAGTTCATCAGTACGAGGATAAGATTTATCTGGAACTACCGATTGAATTAATGGGACGGGATTTTTTAGTAAACTCTGCCATCACTACTGCAAGTGACATTTCGCTGGCGGGCACAAAAGCTGCTCAAAGCAGGTATCTGATTATTGATAAAACCGATTCATTAATATTATTCCGAGATCCGAAATACAATGTTCGCCTCAACGAACAGAACGATAATCAAGAAGCGGCTTTTGCATTATCTCGTAGTAATGCTATTTACAAAGCATTTCCAATTGAAGGATACACCAGCGATTCAACGGCTGTTGTATTTAATGCCACTTCCTATTTCTCTTGTTCCAATAAAGATGTACTCAATCTTAGCGGACGCAGTTATGGAGGTATGCTCACAATTGCAAGCGCTTCTCCTCAAAGTAAAACATCTTTTGTGGACTCTGCAGACGCATTCGACAATTGTATCAGTATCACCCAAAACTGTACTGCAAAGTTGAGCATCAGCATCATGGGATTCGTCTCCAAAGAACAACCGGAATTAACCATGTCGGTACAAACGACACTAGCCCTACTGTCGAAAGAAAAAATGAACACCCGCGAAGCCAACCCACGTGTAGGAACAGGTTATATCTCATACACGGACTATCGTAATGAAAAACGTTTCAAGAAAGGATATTATGTTACACGGCGTAATATAACGACGCAACAACCTGTTGTCTTCTACATCGACACTCTGATTCAAGATAGCTGGGTAAAAGCCATCCAAAAAAGTGCAGATGAATGGAATATAATATTTGAAGATTTAGGAATAGGAAAACCAATCATAATAAAACCGTATGAGAAAGGTTCAACTTTCCGTGCTAATAACCCAATGATAAATACGATTGCTTTCCTGAATAACAACAACTCGGAAGTTACCGCGTACAATGTCACTGACTTACGCACTGGAGAAATCTTAAGTACCAAGATAGGAGTACCACGCGACCTTGCCGTCAGCGTACGTCGCAATGGAGTATACCAAATGGCAGAGATTGATCCGCGCTTCCGGACTTATTACATTGCCGATGAGGTGATCTGTGAGAATCTAACAGCACGTATGCTAAAAGCATTTGGGATTAGTTTGGGATTGGCAACTAATTTGGCTGGTTCTGCAGCATATTCCCCTGAAAAACTGCGTTCACCCGAGTTTACTCAAAAATATGGTATCACAGCTTCAGTCATGGACAACGTATTATACAATTATCTGGCACAGCCCGGTGATAAAGAAAAAGGAGTGGTATTAATTGTCGACAAACCGGGTGTATGTGATGCATTTACGCTCAAATATCTGTATGCCGCCACCAGTGAAAATGAATCAGACATGTTGAAGAAATGGGCTATGGAACACGATGGAGATCCACGCTATTTCTATGGAAAGCGTTCACCAGCTTATGCTACAGACCCGCGTTGCCAAAACTATGATTTAGGTAATGATCCGATAGCCTCTTTAGATGCACAAATCGCTCATGTGAAGTATGTAGTTAAAAATAGTCCTGCCTGGTTTCACGACAATAATATTCCCAATGATTACCGGGAGTTATTTCCTGATTTTGTGATTATTGAATTAATCAATAAAACATTGTCACCTGTATCTTCTTATATCGGAGGTATTTATATCAATGAAGCCAACGAAAAAAGCAATGTACCTTCATATCAACCGGTATCGGCAGATATGCAAAAGAAAGTCTTACAAAAGATATTCAGTACCTTCTATGATTTAAGTTGGCTAGACTCTAATAAGGATTTTTTGCGTTTAGGTGGTGTCAATCCTGATATGTCAACATGGATTTACAATAACGGGTATCCAATGATGTCATTAATGTTTCGTTTGATGCGCATGGGATTGAGCGTAGAGAAATCAACTAAACCATATACCCAGGAAGCATATTTGAATGATATAGAGAAACAATTATTCAAAGAAACTTTAAATGGGAAACCTTTAAGTGCTCCAATGATTGCACAACTGTCTGTATATATCAGTTCTTTAAAAGGAATGTGTCCTACATTAAAGGCTATTGATAAGGCTGTATCAACAAAAATTACTTCTATTGCTCTCAACGAGCAAACTAATCATAAGTTACAAGCATTAGGATTGCTGACAACTTTAGCCCCTATATCTGCAACAGAAAAACAATCTGGTATGGAACCTATGACTTCTGTTAATTTTTACTCCGGTACAGATATCGAAGCCATTTGCTATGATAAGTTGAAAAGTGCACGTCGCTATTTGATACAAGCTCGTTCTTTGGCTAGTAATGATATTGAACGTGGAAAATGCGATTATTTGATAGCGATGATTGACAGGGTAATTTAGCCTTTCCTCACCATTCAACGTGTATGTTTATAAAAAGTTTAGTGATAGTAAAATGTATAACAATTAAAAAAATTATATTATGAAGCAGATTATTTTATTCATTGTATTCATATTTACTACAATGACGTGCACATTTGCACAGAATTCAAATTCTTCTCCAACAACAAAAGTCAAAGATGAAAAAAATAGCGAACAAATTCTAGAAAACAATAAAGATCAGTTTGGTATCTCATCAAAAGGAATATTTGGAAAATTAATAAAAGGAATTGTGTATGATGCTGGAACAAGAGAACCAATAATTGGAGCTAATGTTGTCGAATTGGGGACTTCTAATGGGACAGTTACTGACATTGATGGCCAATATAGTCTAAGAGTTTCTAATGCGAGTCAAAAAATACTCGTAGCAAGCTATATAGGATATGTAACACAAGCCCAAAAAATTGGAGGGCATGAAGTTGTTAATTTCTTTTTAGTAGAAGATACACAAACCCTACAGAAATAACAAGAATCACATACTATCACTAAACTTTTTATAAAACAGCAATATGAAAAGATTTATTTCTATTTTTTTATTGTTATACATTACTTTACCGATAAATGCTCAAGATAAAACAAATGAGCTATCGGGATTTATTATACACAAACAAGAAAATGGATCTAATGGTTCATTAGACGGTGCCAATATCTTTTTGATCTATGCAAAAGACACACTGAAAACAACAAGCATAAATGGAGTATTCCGTTTCAAACCCATAAAAACAGGAAAAGCAAAACTCATTATCACTGCAATAGGGTGTCGGAAAGTTGAAAAAGAATTAAATATAATAGCTGGAAAGAATTCTAATCTTTACATAGAAATTTTGGATGAATCCATCCAACTGGAGGAAGTCACCATCAAGGGCAGAATCCCCATTGTGACCCAAAATGGCGACACGCTAATATTCAACCCGAAGGCAGTCAACGTACAAGAAGGGGATGTCGCTATGAATATAGTCGAGCAACTTCCCGGAACAGAGACTGACGACCATTCCGTCAAAATCATGGGAAAACAAGTAACCAAAACTTATATAGACGGCAGACTAATATTCGGAAGTGACCCAATGGCAGCACTAAAGAATCTTTCTGCAACAGATGTATTAAAAATCAAGGCTTATGATGAATATGAAAATACGAAAACAAAAAAACTAATGTACAGAGGGGATCTCACCAGAGTGCTCAACATAGAAACCAAAAGCAAACTCATCAGCTCATGGAAGGCACACCTATTGGCTAGTACAGGCAGCAACATGGACTCAAAGAACGACAGAGGAAAGTTCCGTAAAGGGCTCGGACTCACCACTAACTTTTTCTCCGAGAAATTTTTACTCACAAGTAATGTATTTCACAATAATATCAACCGAAAATCAAATAATATCAAAAATGTTCTTTCCATTTCCGATCCTGGTAGTACTTACAACGAAACGACTTATGCAGATCTGGCTACGGAACGCTCATGGGACACAGAAAATGGAACATACGGTACATTTAGAGCATTTTACACTTTCGGATATAATCGCGATAATACAAATACACGATCCGAACAACATTATTTTCCTAGCAACAATTATCAGCAGCGCCTTTATGAAGAACAAAATAGCAACAGTGACAGAAAACAAAATCACTATTCCGAATTTTCTTTCTCCAATTCAAATGACAAATGGGGAGAATTCCGTTGGAACCAGCTTATAACATATAACAACAATAAAGATTGGCAATCGCTTTACATCTATAATGAAGAAAACAATCTTCAGACATCGAAAAGCCTGATGCATTACGATAATCTAAACAAGAATTTTCATGTGAAGGAAGATGTCAGTTATGTCAACAGTATTACCGACAGAATCGGATATACATTAGAAAGTTCAGTAGATATAAATAAAGGCAAAAATCATTCATTACGGATAGACACATTAGAAAGTTCGACAACACAAACTTATCTGACTATTCCATCAAAACTCCGCAATACGGAGTGGAACGGCAATGCGCAATTAATATATATACTGAATCCAGAAAATGACACCCAAATATCTTTTGACTATTCCGTTAAATACGAAAACGGATGGAAACACCAATTCGCCTGGAATATGTTGAGCCCCACAAATCCACAAACAGACGAAGCCAATACATATAGTTATAAAATAAATAACCTGACACAAAAACAGGAAGTTTCATTTCACTTTTTTCCCTTTCAAAAAACAAGTTGTGACATTTCAGCCGGACTGAAGGAAAGTACACTTAAGCGGAAAGAAAAAGAAATGGACAACTACCGTAAAACATTCATCTCTCCAACAGTAGCAATATCTTTTGTGCATACAGATATAACAAAGTCATGGAGTGCCGCTTACAGACTGCATAATTTTGCACCAAACATAGTGCAGTTACGCCCACAAATAGATAACAGCAATCCTTACATGCTGCGCAGTGGAAATCCCAACTTAAAACAATCATATCTACATTCGTTCCTCTTCAATTGCAATCGTATGTTAGGAAAACATAACCACACCATAGGTGTTATTATCAATGCCTCTATCCGCCAACACTCTCCTGTTGCAAAGACAACCTATTACAATGCCGAAACTTATCTACCGGAATTGCAATATACAGCACCTGCACACAGTTCTCTAATTAGTTTTGAAAACGTAGAAGGATATTGGGACATAAAAGGTAAATTGATATGGCAGGCGCCTATACGTAGCATAAAATCCAAATATACCTTATCTACCGGATTCAACTACGAACATAACCCATATTATATAGGAGAAAATAAGACAACAACACGTACCTATGATCCATCGCTCGAACATTTCCTACTTTGCAGCCTAACTAAAAGATTAAAAGTAACAATCAGTGCCAATACCCATTATGTACATAGCATCAATACTGAAAATTATACAGGTAAAACATTCTATCAGACGGCAGGAGCAATGTTAGATATAAGCCAAATATGTAAATACTTCTATCTAAGTAGTCATTATAATTTCATTTTCAGCCGTGATTATGGAATCAATAAAGAGATTAATCGCAATCACACCCTAAACTTGAATGTAGGCTGTAAAGTGTTAAATCGCAAAGGAGACATTAGTATTGCCGCATATGATCTACTAAATAGTCATCGGACTTTCAACAGCCAAATGTATTCCAACTACATTCAAAACACGTGGACAAATTATTATGGACGGTTTTTCACCATAAATTTTGCTTATCGGTTTGGTAAAGTGAAATCGAACTACGAAGGTACTACAAATGACGGAAGCATACGCGAATATAGGCCGATGTCCGGCAAAATATGAATCTTATATTAGTTTTTTCTTATATAGGTATACCTATGGAAGTTACAATTAAAGCAAATACAGGTGTCATTAGAGTACAGATGCGTTCTGATGCTCAACAGTTAGATTATACATCTGAAAACTTATTTCCATTTACAAAATCTAATTTTTAAATGTAGCCTTCGATGAAAAATGTAACTTCTATAATCTATATTTCATGTATATTACTCTCTCTCTGTAATATACACATACTGTATGCTCAAAAGATAACTCCACCAGATTCCACTACTATACAACAAAAGGTTACTAAATATGGAAAAGTAAAGCTGCGCACAAGTATTATGCAAGTAAGTCTTGATGCAGTCAAGGCAAATCTGATATGTGGTAAAGATACATTGAAAGAAGATTATAAAAGTTCAGTTTTTTTCTTTTGGAATAAAGTTCCCGTCGGTATCGCACGAGCCATCGTGTGGGCCGACGGATTCATCGCAGATTCCGATACACTTTATGTACACGAGGGACAAACTACACAAAAAAACTTTTATCTGACCGACCGCGTTATACAATTACAGGCCGTAACAGTAAAAGGTAAAATTCCCGCTATGGTATATCGAGGCGATACTATCCGTTTTAATCCACAAGGAATCAACATATTGGAAGATGATGTGGCACGAAATATTCTGGAACAAATGCCGGGAGTAGAAGTTTCGGAACAGAGTGTAAAAGTAGCTGGAAAAGATGTGGAAAAGACATACGTTGACGGCAAAAAGATTTTTGGAGAGAATCCAATGAATGCATTGAATCACCTTTCTGCCAATGATGTTGTATATATATCCGCTTATGATGAAGATGAGCATAAAGAACAAACACGTAAAAACAGAAAAGGTAAGAAACGCAGAGTTCTGAATATTGAGACAAAAAGCAAATTAGTAAACTCGAAGGAAGGGAATCTAATGGCAAGTATCGGAGGAAATATGGAAAAAAAACAACTTGCAGACCATGATGTACGCTATGGCATAGGAGGTACATTTAACTTCTTCTCCGAGAAAATGTTGGTAGCGATCAATGCCATGCACAACAATTTGAATAGAGCAACCAATCAACCGCAAATGTTCCTCAGTACCAAGAACCCATCGCAAACTTACAGTGAAAATAGCTTTGGAGGCATCAATCTGTCCCGTCGTTGGGAAAAAGAGACAGGATTTTATAAAGAAATAAAAGGCAGCTATCAGTTTGCACGAAGCGCAACAGAAGCAAATACCCGAACTGAACAAGAATACTTCGCTACAGATGCCTTCTGGCAAAAGAGCTATCTAAACCAATATCAGAACACAAATCAGTATAATAAACATACTATGAGTACTGGATTCAGTATGAATGATAAGAAATGGGGCAATCTGATTATTGATTATACATTATCGACTAATCATTCAAAACAACATACATTGCAACAAATAACAAATAGCATAGATGAGATCCAATCTACCGGCATTTTACAACAAAATGGCAATGGTAAATCTCAAGAGATGCAAGGAGCAGTTAGTTGGAATAAATTCTTCGGAGACTGGAACTATTCCGTCAACGCGAACTATTCGAATAGCTCGTCCAACGGAGAAGAAAACCGGGAAAACAAAACACAAAATGAGGCTAGTGGAAGTCTACAAGAGATCATAGCCATTCCAACAAATGGAAGAGGAAATAAATGGGAAGCCAAAACAGGATTAAAGCGCATGTTATCAAAAGATAAATATTCATTCATCGAATTAATATACAATTTTGTATCGGACAATCGCCATATCAATCAGCTTGCATGGAACAAAATAACAGGAGAAACAGACCCTACAAATACATATAATTACCGAAATTCCCTGATAGAACATACCCCTGAAACGACCGTTATTCTACCCGATTTGGGAATCTTCAACATTGATATTTCAGCAGGGTGGAAACATTCCATTATTAAGGATAGAAAAGAAACGGCACAAACAAAATTTGAAAAATCATTTAACGCATTAAAAGGAGAAGTACAAATTTCTTTAGGAGGAAGATTTAGTGAAAAAGCAGAGCACACAATCAAATATACCATAAATAGTCAACTCCCCAATATAGCACAACTACGTTCAGAAGTCAACAACTCTAATCCTTACTTTATCAGCAGTGGAAATCCAAATCTGAAAGCCAGTACCATACATAAAATTTGGTGGAAAGAACAGTATCGCTTTAATGACTACGGACATTTGATAAATTCGGAATTAACTCTAGCTTTCATAAAAAACAGCATCTCCAATAGGAGCACTTATTTTAACAAAGCAACTTACTTGCCTGATTTTAACTATACGGCTATTGCAAATAGTACGCTCAGCAGTTACGACAATCTAAATGGAGCATGGAATATAGATTGGGATATTTCCTGGATGTATCCCATCGTAAAAATCAAATCCAATTTAGATGTTAATATTAACAATAAGTATGAACATTTGCCTTACTACTATGATAATATACGGGATATAACGAAAATAAGCACAACAAGGATAGGAACCAGATTCGCTACCAATCTGATTCCTCGATTACGTGCATCAGCCTATTGGAGCATCCACTATCGACAAGCCTCCAATAAAGTGAATGACCAATCGAACCGGATATTAACAAATCGTTTAACGGTAGACATGACGTGCACTCCCATGTTGAAGTACTTCTTTACAAAGGTATCATATACCTATCAACATCAGAACAACAAAACCTATCATCAAATTGATAAAGAAAATATCTTAAATATTTATGCTGGAGCGAAAGTATTCAACCGACAGGCAGAAGTAAGCATTACAGCATTTGACTTATTAAATTCATATCATAACCGTATTATCCAAATGAAAGATAACCATACCAGTTATATTGACAGAGAGAACTTCGGGCGGTATTTTACCATAAATTTCTCCTGGAAATTCAGAAAAATCAAATCGAACCGGATGGATATTTCAAGAGGGGTTGCATGGTAATATGAATAAGAAATCTATTAATCATTTAAAATAAAAAGTATGAGTACTCCTATTGTCGAAGTCAAGCATTTATCCCATCGTTATAGTGTCGATTGGGCCATTCGCGATATCAATTTTTCTATTGAAAAAACAGGAATATTAGGTCTGTTAGGGTCTAATGGAGCAGGTAAGTCCACCACTATGAATATCATCTGTGGAGTTTTAAATCAAACGGAAGGGGATGTATTTATCAATGGCATCGATCTACGAAAAAATCCGGTTGAAGCCAAAAAACATATTGGTTTCTTACCTCAAAAGCCACCCCTCCATCCGGACTTGACTGTCGACGAATACCTCATACACTGTGCCACATTGCGGAGAATAGAAAAATCAAAAGTTCGTGAAGCCGTAGAAATAGCCAAAGAACGTTGCGCTATTGCCCATTTTAGCAAACGGTTGATAAAAAATCTTTCAGGCGGATATCAACAAAGAGTAGGAATTGCACAGGCTATTGTACATAATCCTCCATTCGTAGTACTTGATGAACCTACAAACGGGCTTGATCCTAACCAAATTGTCGAAATACGCAATCTGATTAAAGAAATTGCTGAAGATCATTCTGTCCTACTCTCCACTCATATCCTGTCGGAAGTGCAAGCTACCTGCAATGATATTCGTATGATTGAACATGGTAAAGTCGTATTTTCAGGTAGCATGAAAGACTTTGACAACTATGTGGTTCCAAGTAGTTTCACCGTTACATTTGCCCTTCCCCCTTCTATAGAAGAACTAGCAAAGATAGAACATGTGTTGAATATAGAAGAACTCTATCCCGGTACATTCCGGATACGCTTTGATGACGATGAAAACATAACTGAACGAGTAGTAGCCTTAAGCATACAAAACGGATGGCGGCTGAAAGAAATCACGATGGAACGCTGCTCTCTTGACATAATCTTTGCACAACTATCGGGAAAACTTAAAAATAATATCTAACATGACGGATTTAAAGATTATAATGCGTATTGCCCGAACCGATCTGGCCATTTTATTCTATTCGCCGATTGCATGGTTCATATTGATTGTTTTCTCATTCCTGACAACATCAAGTTTTACGTTATTAATGGAGAATATAGTGACCGACTATGATCTGTCAGGAGGCAAAGAAGTTTCTTTGAGCGGTATCTGCTTCTTAGGTAGTTACGGTTTTTTGTCCTCCGTCGTATCAAACATATACATCTATATTCCATTGTTGACAATGGGACTCATCAGTCGCGAAACGGCATCGGGTTCAATCAAACTGGCATATTCATCCCCAGTCACCAGTGGTCAGATCGTATTGGGTAAATATCTTGCAGCCATCGGATTTGGTTGCTGTCTGATGCTTGTCCCGATAGCCAGTGCTATTTATGGCAGTTTGGTAATCCCTTCTTTTGATTGGGCTCCTGTACTAGTCGCCCTTCTAGGACTCTATTTATTAATATGCGCCTATTGCGCTATCGGGCTCTTTATGTCCTCACTCACGACTTATCAAGTAGTAGCAGCAGTTGGGACACTTATTGTATTAGCCATACTGAATTTTGTAGGAAATATCGGCCAGGAATACGATTTTATACGCGAACTGACTTATTGGCTGTCAATAAACGGAAGAACAATCGATATGCTGAATGGAGTAATTCGGAGTGAAGATGTGATTTATTTCGTGGTCGTAGTAACCCTTTTCCTGACATTTACCACTTTCAAACTTACATCCGACCGACGAACTATCAGTCGTTTCCGGCAAGCAATCAGTTATTTGGGATTTTTTGTCGCAGCAATGGCAATTGGCTATTTCACTTCACGTCCGGGAATGATCAAGGTATGGGATACAACACGCACAAAACTAAACTCACTTACCGAAAATAGCCAACACGTATTAGCTAAATTGACAGGACCGGTAACTATTACCAATTATGTTAACCTACTTGATAACAAATCATATCGCTACCTCCCTATCATGAAGAAAGCGAATGAAACAATCTTCGAACCTTATTGTCTCGCTAAACCGGACCTGCAAGTGAAATATGTCTATTATTATGATTTCGCCCCCAACGGCGTTGCAAATAATCCTAAGTTTCAAGGCAAAACAGTAGATGAGATGCGTGATTATATGACCATGATTTATAACTTGAATCCTCATTTATTCAAATCTCTGGAAGAAATCCGCCAAATCATCGACCTGCGTGAAGAACAAAATACATTTGTTCGCATTATGGAAACGCAAGATGGAAAACGTACCTTCATCCGTGATTTTGAAGATATGGATGCAACGCCATCCGAAGCGGAAATTACAGCAGCCATCAAAAAGATGATTTCAACTCCTCCCACTGTTGCCTTTATCAAAGGAGACGGTGAACGTGAGGTGTCCAAATCCGGTGACCGCGATTATAGCAACTTCTCCATTGAGAAATATTCTAGAGCCGCCTTAATTAATCAAAGCTTTGATGTCTGCGAGATCGACATTTCTCACGGAGACACCATTTCTTCCCTAATCAATATCGTGGTCCTTGCAGAAATGAGAACCCCGCTTACAGAAAAAGGAGAAAATCAACTGGAGGCTTACCTGGCTCGTGGAGGTAATTTATTTATTCTCACCGATACAGGCAGGCAAGAAGTTATGAATCCTTTTTTAAGCAAATTCGGTATCAAAATGGAAGAATACCAACTGGCACAATCTTCCGTTGATTTCTCTCCTAATCTGATTCTAGCCAAAGCAACCCGTGAATCGGAAAAACTTACATTCGGATTCAAAGAAGATTTTCTCCAATATGATTTACGCGTCTCTATGCCCGGATGTGTAGCCCTTACATCCTCCGACAACGATTACGGCTTCCAATATACTCCGATTCTTGAAACAAACGCCAAAGGTGTATGGATTGAAAAAGAACAAACAGATTTACAGGAATTGCCAGTAGAATGTAATGCTTCGGCAGGAGAGAAAGAACAAACCTATATCACAGCCTATGCCCTTTCACGCCAACTGAAAGATAAAGAGCAGCGTATTATCATCTCTGGTGATGCAGATTGCATAAGCAACACCGAACTGACTCTTTCACGCGAAGGATATAGATCAGGAAACTTTAATCTGATTATCGAAAGCTTCCGCTGGCTTTCCGGAGGAGAATTTCCGATCGACGTACGCCGTCCCCATTGTACCGATAACAAACTTTCGATCGGAGTGAAAGATATTGGTACAATGAAAACTATTTTCATAATCATTATACCAGCTATCCTCTTACTTATAGGAGTTGGCATCTGGTTTTTCCGCAGAAGAAATTAATAAGAGAAAAAGATGAACTTAAGACTTATACTTAGAATAGCCCGTACCGAACTAGCGGTACTCTTTTACTCACCGGTCGCATGGTTGCTACTGATTGCATTTACATGCCAGGTAGGATTCGATTTTATGAATATCCTGACGGAAATAGTAAAAATAAAAGCATTGGGCAACACGATCACTTTCAGTGTCACAGCCGGTTTTGTCCTTGGTCTCAAAGGAATATATGAAGTAATCCAGGAAACGATCTATCTGTATATTCCTTTATTAACCATGAACTTGATGAGTCGTGAATATTCATCAGGCTCTATCAAACTACTTTATTCATCACCGGTAAATAGTATCCAAATCATTACCGGCAAGTTTGTATCAATGGTGGTATTCGCCCTGATCTTTGTCATCATCCTTGCCCTACCGACAATCGTAATGTTTATCTCCGTGCCGCATGTCGATATTACACTTATCTTGGCGGGATTGTTATCCATGTTTCTGTTGATACTGACCTATTGTTCTATCGGTCTCTTTATGACCACACTCACATCTTACCAGGTTGTGGCAGCTGTCGCCACCCTTTCCGCATTAGCATTTCTCAATTATGTGGGAGGAATTGGGCAGGAGTCCATATTCTTTAGAGAAATTACTTATTGGCTATCCATTAAAGGACGTGCCAGTGAGATGGTTGGAGGATTGATATGTAGCGATGACGTTATCTATTTCCTTGCCGTAATTTTATTATTCCTCTGGCTATCGGTCATTAAACTGAACAACGAAAAAACACACCGTTCACTCCTTTCAAAAACAATGCGCTATGCCTTAGCTGTATGTACCATTATAGTTATCGGCTTTGTCAGTTCCCGTCCGGCAATGATGAGCTTTTATGATGCTACCCGCAGCAAACAACGTACACTTTCGGAAGAAAGTCAGAAAGTGATGAAGCAATTATCCGGACCTATGACAATCACAACTTACGTCAATATTTTCGATAAAGAATTTGATGTCGCTTCTCCAAAAGAGCAAAAAGAGGATATGGCACGCTTCAAAATGTACACACGTTTCAAACCGGAGATAAAGATGGAGTATGTTTACTATTACTCCACACCGAAAGACAGTGCCCTTTATCGCCAATATCCGAATAAGAACATTCGTGAGATAGCTTATGAAGTTGCCAAGAAAAAGAACTTCAATCCCCAAAAGCTGAAAAGTGCCGAAGAACTGAAAGAAAAAATAGACTTGGCAAAAGAAAACTACCGATTTGTGCGTGTTGTTGAGCGTGGATCCGGTGAACAAGCCCGCCTTCGCTTGTTCGACGATATGGAATATCACCCTTCTGAAACAGAAATCTCCGCAGCATTGAAGAAAATGCTTGTTACTCCTGTGAAGGTAGGCGCCATCACAGGACATCAGGAACGTTCCACCACTAAAAAGGGAGATCAGGATTACTCACTTTTTGCCACACATGGACGCTTTCGTTATTCCATGATTAATCAAGGTTTTGATTTGGTGGAACTGAATCTGAAGGATATGAATGATATACCAAGTAATATCAATATATTACTTATCGCTGAAATGCGTTCTTCCATGAGTTCCAAAGAACAAGAAATCATAGATCGTTTTCTTGAACGCGGAGGTAATATAATGATTATGGGGGACGTCGGACGTCAGGAAGTAATGAATCCTTTACTCCGGAAAGTTGGTTTAAAACTGTTGCCGGGAATCATTGCACAACCTTCTGATGTTAATCCCGGAGACCTCGTTCTCGCGAAAGCTACCCAGATAGCCGCCGACAGTATAGGAGGCTTCTACAAACGTATGGTTGACAGGCAGACGCATAGCGCAGTCACCATGCCATCGGCTGTTGCTCTGGAAGTTGTCGATACAACAAAATTCCATCCAATAGTTTTATTACAAAGCAACGCTCAACAAACATGGATTGAGTATCAAACAAAAGATTTTGTGAATGATTCCCTTTCTTTGGACTCTCTTCAAGGTGAAAAGCTAGGAGCCTATCCCACGGCAATAGCGTTAACCCGCAAGATAAAAGGCAAAGATAAAAAACAACGGATCATTGTGTTGGGTGATGCAGACTGTTTCAGCAATGCCGAACTACAAAAAAGCTCAAGACCGGGTATCTATTCATTCAACTTCAATATGATTCCCGGTTCATTCCGTTGGCTATGCTATAATGAATTTCCGGTATCTTCTTCCAGAGCCCCTTATCTCGACAAAGATATCAGCCTGACTCCTATGGATCTATCCACTATCAAAATTATCTATTGCTATGGCATTCCATTTATTATTGGTCTGTGTGGCATTTGGATATGCTGGAGAAGAAGAAAACGATAAAAAGAAAGAATTAGACTTCCGGCAAGCAGATTTTGTGCCTGTCGGAAGTCTAATTCTTTCATAAACTCCTTCAAACCTACGCTTTCAACCGCATCACAAACCGGCTACCCTTACCCAATTCGCTCTCTACCGTCAACGTACCACCATGAGCTTCCACAAAATCCTTGGAAATAGATAATCCCAATCCACTGCCTTGCACTTTCGTTCCGGGCACACGGAAATAACGGTCGAAGATACTTTTGTGATAACGCGGATCAATCCCCTTTCCAAAATCCTGAACATAGAGTTCGATCATATTTTCATCCTGTTTGGCACCGATAATCACACGTCCGTTTTCTTTAGAATAACGGATAGCATTACTTAGCAGATTCGTCAATACCCAGGCAATCTTTTCACTGTCGACAAAGAGTTTGCCGATTTTCTCTTCCGGATATTCCACTTCTATCTGGATATTAAACTTATCCGCTTGCACCTGATTAGCTTTAATCGCATATTCGATCAACTCAATCGGTTTGGTGATCTTCGGCATAAACTGTAGTTTTCCCGCTTCCACCTGGGTCATGTTAAGTAATTCTCCGGTGATACTCAACAAACGCTCGCTGTTCTCCTTGATACTCTTAGACAACTGCTCCTGTTCATCATTCAATGCACCGACACGCTTATCTTCCAACAACTGGAGGCTCATCATAATAGCAGCAATCGGAGTCTTCAGTTCATGAGATATCGTCGAGATAAATGTAGTCTTGGCAGAATCCAGTTCCTTAAATTCCGTGATATTCTTCAATAAAATAACATCACCCAGTTTGCGGGGTTCCCCTTTTTCAGCCTCCGTATTAATGATAGGGACATAAGAGGCCTTAAAGTAACTCTCTTTGTCGTCAGCATATATCTTCAATGGTTCCTTCTGCTCGCTTGGCGTCACCAGTTCACGGATCAACCGCCGCAACAGGTCATTCTTCAAAGCCAGTTCCTCCGCCGATTGACGAATCACATTCTCCCGTTTCAGATTCAAGACATTGAGTGCTTCCTCATTGATAAACAGAATTTCACGCTCCATATTCAAGCCGATCACCGGATCATCTATACTGTTTACAATTGCTTCAATAAATTTCTTTGCAGAAAGAATATCCGACAAAGTACTGGCACGATATTCGGTCAAACGCTCCGCCATCCGGTTAAAACTATCCGCCACATCCCGGAATTCTTCATTATTATTCATCTGCAGACGCTTCTCATAATTATGATTGGCTATTTCAAGAATTCCCTCTTTCAGCTCTTTAATAGGCTTGCTGATAGTACGGGGCAACCAATAAAGCAATATCAGTCCGGTCAAGATACAGATTCCTCCCGTTACGGAAATCCATAACAAAGCACGTTCCAATCCGGGCATAGCAGCAGGACTATCAGGTTCTGTCGCTGTCAGAATTTGAAGATTTACAACTGAAAGTGTTACCAGCAAAATAATCATTCCGGCCAGCATTCCGATACCGAGAATCAGTTTCGTTTTAATATTCATAACGTTCATACGATTAATATTATGCAAGTATAATCAAATCTACATTAGCTTGTGACAAATTATTTAAAAACTTTCTATATCCCAGTATAGAACAAATAGCGTATGGCAACCTTAAATTAGGAGTTCCCATGCAAACAGTCGATATCTGTTTCTCTTTACAAACCTTGACGATGCTCCCCAAAATATCCTTCGACTGCACCTGCACCACCTCTCCCCCAAGTTCCGCCACGAGCTTAAAATGGTTCAACAGATACCGTTGACTGGCTAGATCAATTCTATCCATACTCTCTTTCGGAGTCTGAACATACAGGGCTATAAAAGTAGTATTATACCGGGTTGCCAACTTTGCCGCCTTTCTGATAATCCGCCGGGGTGTTTTCTCATGACTACTGATACAAGCCATAAACTTCTCATGCCGGATTCCGACGGCTACTCCCATCACCACCTCATTCTCCACCTTTTTTTCTACCCGCAACGCTACTTCCTTCAAAGCCAACTCACGTAACTGAAGAATATTCTCTGTCCGAAAGAAATTATCCAATGCCGTCTGAATCTTTTCCGGACGATATATCTTACCCGCTTTCAAACGTGCAATCAGCTCCTCTGCCGTCAAGTCAATATTCACCACCTCATCCGCTTCCTGAAGAACACTGTCGGGCACCCGTTCTTTCACTTCAATACCCGTAATCTCCTGCACTTCTTCATTCACGCTTTCAATGTGCTGGATATTGATTGCCGAAATCACATTGATTCCCTCATCCAGCAAAGTTATCACATCCTGCCAACGTTTCTCGTTCAAACTACCTTCTACATTGGTATGAGCCAGTTCATCCACAATTACAATTTCCGGATGGACACGGATAATCGTATCCAGATCCATTTCCTCCAATTCTTTCCCCTTATAGAAGATTTTACGACGCGGAATGACAGGGAGCCCTTGCAGCAATGCTTCCGTCCCGGCGCGTCCATGAGTTTCGATATAGCCGATTTGCACGTTCACACCGTTCTCCAGCAGTTCATGTGCCTCCTGAAGCATACGATATGACTTTCCCACACCGGCTATCATACCGATATAGACCTTGAATTTGCCCCGGTGGGACTTCTTTATCAGATCCAAAAAATACTGTACACTATGTTCTCTATCATCCATTACGTCAATCTGTTATTTTAAACATCCTAACCCGTAGTAATCATCACGATCACCACGGGTTTCACAAAAATTCATGAGTTTATTTTATGGCCTTAAAGTTACGCCAAATACTAAATGGGCGTCCTCCAAACGTGGATTCCATATAGCCTGTACAAATATAGGCAATGAAAACTTATCATTAAAATTTATTGCTTTCGTTGCTTTCAAAGCTAGGTTCGTCACTGCAAACCCATTCACATTATACTGCGGAGTCTTATAAGGAACCACTCCACAAGTAGCATTCAGATCAACTCCTTTCACACTGAACGGATAATTCAGTTCTACGTAAGAAGAGTATGCCTGCTTTTCTTCCCCCTCATCAGTCGTTTTTCTGTCAGCACCGGCAAACATGGTATACCATGCGATAGATAACGGGAACTTTTCAATAGGAAGCGTATAAGCTAACCCTGCTTCAAAATGATGTCCGGTGTCTCCACTTTTAAAATGAAAATAATTATTGGTAAGTTCTCCATTGGCCACATCAGCTTGTCCGTCCCACCAAAGAGTGGCTACAGAAAGCGTCGGTCCTGCTTCACCGAACTTATAAGCTGCGGTCAGGTCAATTTCTTTATTACTCTCACTCAAACTGGTTGAGCCCCATGCAGTAAGCGAGAAATTACCTACGCTAAATCCCAAAGTCGGCTGAAAGGAAGCAGCTCCCCCCTGATAAATACCACGCCATACATACGAACTTACCAAATCACCTTGTATAGTAAACTCTTGTGCTTGTGCATTAACTGTTCCCAACATACAAACGGCTGCTACAGCCATTGTTCCTAAAAAACTCTTTTTACTAAAAAAACTTTTCATACTTCTTATCTTATTCTATTTTATGTTTCCGTAAAAAAGCAGCGCCCTATCCAACCCTGTTAATTTGAACCGCGGCATAACCCAAACGGTCCGGACAGGAACGCTGCTCAATCTTCATCTACTTATTGCTTTCCTCTAATGCGATATTCAATTTCAACACATTCACCTTTTCTGTTCCCAACAACCCCAAAAGAGGTTTTTCTATGCTTTTATCAACAATCGCTCTCACCTGTTCCTCTCTCAAGCCACGTGCTTGTGCTACTCTCTTCACTTGTACATACGCACATTGAGGAGTGATATTAGGATCCAGTCCCGAACCACTGGCCGTAACCATTTCGGCTGGCACATCCGCACGATTCAAATAAGGATGATGTACAAGGAAAGTATCAATACGCGCTTTCACTTCATCCAGATATTCTTGATTCGTGGGCCCTTTATTACTACCTGCGGAACTCGTAGCATCATATCCGTCTCCGGCAGAAGATGGACGTCCCCAGAAATAAATATCTTTTGTAAACATCTGACCTACATTAGCCGCTCCCACTACTTTCCCATCCAGCGTAGCTACTTCGGCATTTCCTTTATTAGGACCCGCTACCTGTGCAAACACCCACAGGATAAGGATATAGAACACGGAGAAAAAGACACAAAAAGCAAGTGTTATTTTTAATGACTTCAATAAAGTTTTCATTGCTATTGTTTTTTAATTAAAAGAATAAACCTACTACTAAATCTATCAATTTGATTCCCACGAAAGGAGCAATCACACCACCCACACCATAGATCAGCAGATTACGGCGAAGCAAAGCACTCGCACCTATCGGCTTGTATTGCACACCACGCAAAGCCAATGGAATCAGAATCGGAATAATAATCGCATTAAAAATGACTGCCGAAAGAATAGCACTTTCAGGACTATGCAGATGCATGATATTCAGAGCAGCCAGTTCGGGAATAGCGATCATAAACAAGGCCGGAACGATAGCAAAATACTTCGCTACGTCATTGGCGATAGAGAAAGTAGTCAGCGTACCACGTGTCATCAGTAATTGTTTACCGATTTCCACAATCTCGATCAACTTCGTCGGGTCGTTATCCAAATCGACCATATTACCAGCTTCTTTCGCTGCCTGTGTACCGCTATTCATGGCTACACCTACATTGGCCTGTGCCAGGGCAGGAGCATCGTTCGTTCCGTCTCCCATCATTGCAACCAATTTACCAGCCTGCTGTTCCTTCTTGATATATTCCATCTTATCTTCCGGTTTCGCTTCGGCGATAAAATCATCCACACCGGCTTTTTCAGCAATATATTTTGCAGTTAACGGGTTGTCACCTGTCACCATTACCGTCTTCACTCCCATCTTACGCAGACGTTCGAAACGTTCCTGAATACCCGGTTTGATAATATCCTGCAGTTCAATAACACCAGTCACCTTTCTGTTTACACATACTACCAGCGGTGTACCACCATTGCTTGAGATAGAAGAAATAATCTCTTCCACTTCTTTCGGAAATTCATTCCCGTCACCTTCCACCATCTTACGGATGGCATCAAAAGCACCTTTACGAATCTGCGTTCCATCTGCCAGGTCTACTCCCGAACATTTGGTTTCAGCCGTAAACTTAATCATACGTGCTCCTGTTGTATTCAGATTACGCATACGAATGCCCGACTCACGTCCCAATTCTACGATAGACTTACCTTCCGGCGTTTCATCGGATAAGGAAGACAACAGACAAGTTTCCACAAAATCGTGCAGATCGACACCCGGAGCTGTATGGAAATGAGTTGCTTTACGATTACCAATGGTGATAGTACCCGTTTTATCCAGCAGTAATGTATCAATATCGCCCGCAGTTTCAACCGCTTTACCGGATTTAGTAATCACGTTGGCGCGAAGTGCACGGTCCATACCGGCAATACCGATGGCAGAGAGAAGTCCACCGATAGTTGTCGGGATCAGACACACAAACAAAGAAATAAGCGAAGCAATAGTGATGACCGTATTACTATAATCGGCAAACGGTTTCAAAGTCACACACACAATGACGAAAACAAGCGTAAAACCTGCCAGCAAAATAGTCAATGCAATCTCATTCGGGGTTTTCTGGCGGGAAGCACCTTCCACCAATGCGATCATCTTATCAAGAAAACTTTCTCCCGGTTGGGTAGTCACCATCACCTTTATATGATCGGACAGTACTTTCGTACCTCCTGTTACCGAACTCTTGTCGCCACCTGCCTCACGAATGACCGGAGCAGACTCACCAGTAATGGCACTTTCATCAATAGAAGCCAACCCTTCAATAATCTCACCGTCGGAAGGAATCACGTCTCCTGCCTCGCAGACAAACACATCCCCTTTCTTCAACTGTGAAGAACTGACAGTAACGATTTTATTGCCTTCCACTTTCTTTGCCGGTGTCTCTTCACGAGTCTTACGCAAACTGTCGGCCTGTGCTTTACCACGTGCCTCTGCAATAGCTTCGGCAAAATTGGCAAACAGCAAAGTGATAAACAGAATGATAAACACGGCAATGTTGTAAGCAAACGAACCCTGTGAAGAATTAACAATGGAGTAGAGCGTCACAAGCAGCATGACTACCGTAGCCACCTCTACCGTAAACATAATCGGATTCTTTATCATCATTCGTGGGTTCAGTTTCACGAATGATTGTTTCAAACTTTCTATAACTTGCTCCTTTGGAAACAAAGAAGCTGATTTATTATCTTTCATATCTTCTCTAATTCAGTATTACAAACTTAAATGTTCAGCAATCGTGCTCAATGCATGTACCGGGAAGAATGACAGAGCGGCAATAATGAAGATAACTACAAATGTCATTACTCCGAAAGTCAATGTATCCGTCTTCAACGTACCGGCACTTTCCGGTATGAATTTCTTCTGCGCCAGCAGCCCGGCAATGGCAACCTGTCCGATAATAGGAAGGAAGCGACTCAGAATCAAAACGATACCACATGTCCAGTTCCAGAAATAAGTATTATCACCCAAGCCTTCGAAACCGGAACCGTTATTGGCGGCACAAGAGGTGTACTCGTAAAGCTGTTCACTCAAACCGTGGAATCCTAAGTTGTTCAACCATCCACCTTCACTTTCCACAAAATCCGGATGGTGTACATAAATATAACTTGAGATTGCCGTAAACACCAAGATTACAAACGGATGAAGCAGAGCTACAATCGTAGCGATTTTCATTTCGCGGGCTTCTACTTTCTTACCGAGGAATTCCGGTGTACGTCCCACCATCAAACCGCTGATAAACACTGCAATGATAATGAATGTATAGTAGTTCATCCACCCTACACCTACACCACCAAACCAGGTATTAATCTGCATATTCAACATTTCCATCATACCGGACAGAGGCATAGTAGAATCATGCATACCATTCACAGAACCATTGGAAGTTACGGTCGTTACAATACTCCACAACGCGGTTGCTCCGGCTCCCAAACGCACTTCCTTACCTTCCATCGCACCATTGTCCTGTGCAATTCCCAGCTCATCGATGCGCGGATTACCCCCCATTTCCTGACTGACATTAATGCACACACCGACCAGAAAAGCGAAAAGCATTACTCCGAATATACTGTAAGCCAACTTCTTTCTGCGGGTATAGAAACCCAGTGCAAATACCATCGCCATCGGGATAATCAAAATAGACCAACATTCTACCATGTTAGAAAGATAAGTCGGATTTTCCAATGGATGAGAGGAGTTCACGCCAAAATATCCACCGCCATTCGTACCCAACTGTTTAATAGGAACAATTGCGGCCGTAGGACCTTGAGAAACCATCTGTTCCTGACCTTCAAGAGTAGTGACTTTCATCTTACCGTCAAATCCCATCGGAGTTCCCTGAAGAATCAGGATAAAACCTACAATCAGAGAAAGAGGTAATAAGATACGCGTACAACTTATTACCAGAAATTGCCAGAAGTTACCAATCGTTTTGGTTGTTTTTACAGCAATACTCTTCATAATACCTGCCATAGCAGCCATACCTGTTGCTGCGGTAATAAACTGGAAAAGCATGATGACGAACAATTGAGTAAAATAAGTCAGTCCGCTTTCACCGCTATAGTGCTGTAAGTTACAGTTCACCATAAAACTAATACAAGTATTGAATGCCTGATCCGGAGTCTGCGGTCCGTTGCCGTCCGGGTTTAAAGGCAACCATCCTTGTGAAACCAAGAGTACCATTCCCCAGAAAAACCAAAAAGCATTCAAAATCAACAATGCTTTCAGGAATTGTTTCCAGTTCATTTCTTCATTGGGGTCGATTCCACAAACTTTATAAATGACTCTTTCGATAGGAGCCATAAAATCAGACCAGGTCTTTTCTCCTCTGTAGACCTTGGCAATGTATTTTCCCAGTGGATAAGCCAGAATCACCATCAAGGCTATCTGAACAACCACGCCTAAAATTTCTGTATTCATATACTTTTTACCTTAAACTGTGTGTGTTACTTTAAAACTTCTCGGGTTTGATGAGCACATACATCAAATAACCGAAGATTGCAATACCTAATACGAATAATGCTGTGTACATAATCAATTCTCCTTTTTTCTTTAAATATTCTCAAACCAGTCTACACATTTCCAGAACAGCCAGAAACAAGCGAAACCGCTCAACAGGCAGAAAATAAATGATAGTGTTATTCCCATGTTTTTACCTTTTAAATGATTACTATAAATTTTTACTTGCCATTCTTCATGCCAAATGCGTGCCACAAAAAACAAAGAATACATAATAAGCTAACATTCAAACAGATACAGACAGGCAGTTACTTTCTTACCATCCGACACACCCTTCCATTTTGAAAAAAGGATTCTATTTTGAAAGGCTTTCCGTTTTTTTCGTGATTTCAGAAGAGAAAAAATAAACAAATTATCATTTTGAAAGGGGATTTTCATTTTGAAAAGACAAAAGGAGGATACTACATCTTTATAATCTGTTGATAATAAACGGTTAAGCATCAACATAAGTCAATTGGTACATGCTTTGCGAAGAAATAGATATGAAACTTTATATTATTGCAAACAGATTACCTGTCAAAGTAGCCGACACAAACGGCACATTCGTATTTTCGCGTAGCGAAGGCGGACTGGCAACAGGTTTGGATTCTCTCCAGACTTCTTATGAGAAGCACTGGATAGGTTGGCCCGGAATATGTACAAATGAAGAGAAGGACCAGCAAGAGATTAACGAGAAACTACAGGAAATGAATTTTCATCCGGTCTTCTTGTCGGAAAAGCAAATTGAAAACTATTACGAAGGATACAGTAACAGTACTATCTGGCCTTTGTGTCATTACTTTTATGCTTATACCTTATATAAGAACTGTTTCTGGCAATCCTATCAACAAGTCAACCGACTCTTCTGTGAGGAGATTTGCCGGCTGATACGTCCCGGCGATAAGGTATGGATACAGGATTATCAACTGATGCTACTTCCCGGAATGTTGAGGAAAATATATCCGGAACTAAGTATCGGTTATTTCCATCATATCCCGTTCCCTTCTTACGAACTCTTCCGTATTCTTCCGGAGCGTGCCGAGATTCTGAAGGGTTTGCTGGGAGCAGACTTCATTGCTTTCCATACTCATGACTATATGCGTCACTTCATCAGTGCCGTAGAGCGTGTGCTGCATCTCGACTTCAAACTGGATGAAGTACAGATCAACAACCGGATGGTCAGAGTAGAAGCATTGCCGATGGGAATCAACTATGAATCCTATCATCAGGCTTCAGAAAATAAAGAAGTACATCAGGCCATTGAACGAACCCGGAAACTTTTCGGCGAGCATAAACTGATCCTGTCAGTAGACAGACTGGATTACAGCAAAGGCATATTGCACCGTCTTCGTGGCTTTGCCACCTTCCTCGAACATCATGCCGAATATCACGGTAAAGTTACATTGGCAATGGTCATTGTCCCTTCACGCGACCATGTAGGCAGCTATGCGGAACTAAAAACAAAAATTGACGAAGAAATCGGCTCTATCAACGGACGTTACTCCACAATGAACTGGACTCCCGTATGTTATTTCTATCATGGCTTTTCACTGGAAGAACTGACTGCCATGTACTATGTGGCCGACATAGCCCTCGTCACTCCACTTCGGGACGGAATGAATCTGGTAGCCAAAGAATACGTAGCTACCAAATGCGACAATCCCGGTGTACTTATCCTTAGCGAAATGGCAGGTGCCGCCGTAGAATTGACGGACGCTATCCAAATCAACCCGAACGATACGGAACAAATAGAAAATGCTATTTGCCAGGCACTTGAAATGCCCGAAGAGGAACAAAAACAACGCCTGCAACGTATGCAAAGCATTCTGTCCGTACAGACAGTCAACAAATGGGCAGCCGACTTTGTCAATGAACTGAACGCGACATGTATGAAAAACGATATGTTACGAAAAAAACGTATCGTAGCCGCTAGCATTGCACAAATCAAACTCAAGTATAACCATGCCAAACAACGCCTGATTCTGCTGGACTATGATGGTACACTGACGGCTCTCAAACCACGTCCCGAGGATGCACAACCTACACCGGAACTCATTTCTATTCTACAACAACTGGCTAGCGATCCCGCCAATCATATTGTTATCAATAGCGGACGGGATCACTTTACATTAGAAAAATGGCTTGGCACCCTTCCTATTTCTATGGCTGCCGAACATGGGGCTTTCTATAAAGAAAACGGAGTCTGGCATAAAAACATAAAGAAGATAGAATGGGGAGCAGGTATTCTCTCTATCCTTCAAATGTTTGTAGACCGTACTCCCCGTTCCCATCTGGAAGTGAAAGAAACTGCCCTGGCCTGGCATTATCGTGAAAGTGACGCATGGCTCGGCACATTAAGAGCCCAACAACTCGTCAACACGCTGATTTCGCTCTGTACCCGGCAGAAACTACAAATTCTGCAAGGAAATAAAGTGATCGAAATCAAATCACCGGATTGCAATAAAGGTTCGGAGGTGGGGCGTCTGCTAGCCAACAGACGTTATGATTTTGTTATAGCGATGGGAGACGACACTACAGATGAAGATATGTTTCAGGCATTGCCGATGAGCGCTATCACCATTAAAATAGGTAGCGTATCCGAAGCCGCCAACTATCACCTGTCTGCCCAATCTGACGTACTTCCTTTCTTACGGTCTTTACTAGGCAAACAAAAAACTGCCACAAAAGAAGGAAGTATTAAGAATCGCCTGACTTTCGCTTTCGACTTTCTCAAAGATCTATTAAAAACTTAATAAAAAGCAATCAATATGAATAATTTAAATTATGGAGTGATAGGTAACTGCCGAACCGCAGCTCTCATTTCGCAGAACGGAAATATCGAATGGCTCTGTTTTCCCGATTTCGATTCTCCTTCTATTTTTGCCAGTCTGCTCGACCGGGAGAAAGGAGGAGCTTTCGGATTCGAAGTTTCCGGAGACTATTGCATCACACAAAGTTATGTCCCACACACCAATATTCTTTCTACTCAATTCTCCTCCGATGAAGGAGAATTCGTAGTGCTCGACTATATGCCCTGCTATCGTTCCCAAGACGAAACAGGGCATTATTTACCTGCCGAATTATACCGCTACATACATTGGATAAAAGGAAAACCGCGTTTCAAGATCAACTACCACCCGGCGCCAAACTATGCACAGGGACAAGTGATCCTTAATATCACTCCACAGTATATAGAATCCTACTGCTCCTTCGACAACAAGGACAGACAATATTTATATGCTTCCCTGTCTCTTCAGGACATCAAAGAGAAAAAAGAAATCATTCTTGAGAAAGACGAATTTCTCCTGCTCTCCTATAACGAGAAAGTGATCCCAATCGACATAGAAAGGGAGAAAATAGAATACTGTCGTACGCTGGTATATTGGCTGAACTGGACAGACAGAAGCAAGAAATACACTCTATATAATGACGTAATCGAACGGAGTTTATTGGTTCTGAAACTAATGTCCTACCACAACGGAGCTGTGCTGGCAGCACTAACTACAAGCCTACCGGAAGCTGTGGGAGAAGTGCGCAACTGGGATTACCGCTTTTGCTGGCTTCGGGATGCTTCCATGTCCATCGAAACCATGTTTCAAATCGGACATACCAGTGCAGCCAAACGCTTTATGAAATTTATCCAATCCACATTCGTTTCCAAACATGACTATCAAATTATGTATGGCATCCGGGGCGAGCACCAACTAACCGAAGTGATACTCGACCATCTATCCGGTTATAAGAACTCCAAACCTGTACGAATAGGAAATGATGCATACCATCAGAAACAAAACGACTCTTTTGGTTACCTGATGGACCTGATTTACCAATATTATCGCCTCATGCCCGGCACACTGGATGAAATTGAAGACATGTGGGAAATGGTAAAGACCATTTTAGCAAAAGTAGTAGAAAACTGGAGAAAGCCCGATAAGGGAATCTGGGAGATCCGGGGAGAAGGACAACACTTTGTTTCTTCCAAAGTGATGTGTTGGGTAGCTTTAGATCGCGGAGCTAAAATCGCTCAAATGCTTAACAAATATAATTATAGCGAACGTTGGCAACTGGAAGCCGAAAAAATAAAGAAAGACGTGATGAAATATGGCTGGAATAAGGAACTTCAAAGCTTTACACAGACATATAATAATCAAGCAATGGATTCTTCATTACTATTGATGGAACCCTATGGATTTATAGAAGCAGATGATATACGCTATCATAAAACAGTGGAAGCTGTCAAGAAAGCCCTTTTCCATAAAGGACTTATGTATCGCTATAACAGCAAAGACGATTTCGGGTTGCCTACTTCTGCTTTTACGATTTGTACATTCTGGCTTATACGGGCATTGTTTGTAACTGGCCATAAAGAAGAAGCACGCTGCCTGTTTGACGAAGTTCTGAAATACTCCAATCATCTCGGATTGTTTAGTGAAGATATTGATTTCGAAACCAAAGAACAGTTGGGCAACTTCCCGCAGGCATATTCACATCTGGCATTAGTAAATACAGCTATCTTATTTGCAGAAGAAGAGAAGAGGTTATCTTTTATCCGGCCTTAGAGAACGCCCTGATTCAGAAGCGATAAAACACAGAAAGCCCCTTGATTCAAAATGAATCAAGGGGCTTCTTAAAAACGGCGGCTACCTACTCTCCCACTGTTACGCAGTACCATCGGCGT
>OJOS01000339.1_pt1 | contig 28108 bp, 21 predicted proteins | sample 1598271 | NCBI WGS metagenome assembly OJOS01 (sample SAMN03922451, study PRJEB24848) | human gut metagenome | isolation source: stool sample | host: Homo sapiens | place: Germany | collected 2009-11
CAGTGCACGAACTTCCGGGCGCTTATCTTTCATTCGGTTTTTCAGCCAGGAAATTTGTTCCTTTGATAATCGCCAGGGGAGATTTAGCAAGCGATTTATTGTCATTTGCTCCGCTTGTTTTTCCGGCGGCAAAGAAGCACAGGATTTACAGATATGAGCCGCATGGCCTTTGCCGGAAAATTTTTCGTTGGCTTTGTATTCTCCGCAGACTTTGCAATAATGACCGTGTTTTTTCATAGACTCGATCCCTTTTCACATAGAGCGTATAAACTGCGAACCGCCCCCATGATGATGCTCCACTCCAGATCTGCCGCATAGGAAAACTTCCTGCGGTAAGATTCCCAAAGTTCTGCATCACAGGACTGCTTTCCACTTCATTCAAAACATCCACAGCTTCTGCAAGATGCCGTTCGGTTCCGCGTTTTTTGGCAGTTGCCAACAGTGCATCATAGAGCGTCTGCCGGTTCAATGTGTTCCCGTGGAGCTGATCCAGAATATAAATGTCATAGAAATCTCTCATGCGGGTGTTGGTGGTGGTTCTGGTGATGATTGTTTCCAGCTTTTCAGCCAGAACGGTTTCCAGATTGTATGCCCAAATGTCAATGGAGCGATCTTCCAGCATCAGCTTGAAAGAGTAGCGTACCTCCCTGGGGGTAATGGCATTCCCTGTGGAAATGTCAATCTTCAAAGGTGTCACCACACCGTCAAAGGTTGTAGTCATGCTGACCCGAATCCCAGGATACTCCGCTTCATCCATAATCTCTGAAATGCTTTTCAGCTGAAATTTGACGCCATCATCAATCGGTACACTCACAATAGCAGAAATCAGGTTCTCGATCTCCTCTACATTAACATTGGCTCCTTTTACAGTAGCGTCCAAGTCCATCGTGGAACGGGCATCCAGTCCAACCATTGCCGCTACCAGCATCCCGCCTTTCAGAATAAATTTATCACGATATTCAGAAAGGGAAATACGCTCCAGAAAACGCTCCATCATATAGTTTCGCATTAAAAGCTGTGCATCCGCAGATTTTTCTCTGGAAAGATTGCGAATCAAATCTTTTAGCTGCCTTGCTGTCTTTATCATAAAAGCACCTCCAAATACTGCCGTAAAATTTTTTCAACCCGGAACATACCGGCATACCGCATCAAAGTCCGCAGATCCTTGTCCTTTCTTCTGGCATACATCTTCAGCGCACCTTGAAAAGTCTGTATTTCCATGCTGCTTCGGCTGCGGAGCAGATCGCAGATGGTGCGCTCCATATCATAGACAGGAACCGTATGCCCAAAAGGTGTTTGGCCAGTTGTCAGCCCTACCTCATATAGTTCTGGTTTGATGGTGTAAACAGAAAGGCCCTCTGCCTTTAAGCGAGTGGTGCTGTACCCTCTGCGCACCGTGATAGCGTATGGAGATGGTTCCCGGTCTGTCAAGTCATGAAAAAATAGCGCTGATTCATGGGAAAATACTGCCTGACCACATCGCAGATGTAACAGAAACATCGCATCAATCCAGGTGTCCTCGGAGACATAAATTCCGTGAGCAACCTGCTGAAGATTTTTCTCTTTGACATATTCATAAAAAATGGGTTTTACAATTCCGCTGGCGATTACCTGTGCGGTTTGCAGCATCCCATCATGCTCGGTCAGAAGTCTGTCTAATTGCTCAAACCGTTCTGATTTGGTCACATCCATCACTTCCTTTCGTGCTACTATTATACACGGATGTAGCACAGAAGTAAATATAGCAATTTAACAGACACTGTCTGGCATTTTTGTGACCGCGTATTTTATCCATAAACCAAATCCTGAATGGCAAACTTCAAGTCCTGCACCTTGCCCAGCAACCAGATGGCAGCCATCGGCAGACCATAGGGACTAATAAGAAATGCCATCACCAGCAGGATAATGCCGTTTTGCAGGGAACAGGTCAGCAGGACCGCCGCGCCCAACAGGGCGATCACCATGCTGATAAGCCCCAGCACCAGACCGGAAACATAGACGATCCCCACACAAATCCAAACGAACAGGGTCAGTGTCAGAATTACCGGAGCTACCAAAATCTTCAACAACAGTTTTAACAAAAACACCAATGCCCTCATTGTTATGCCTCCTCCCAAAATCACAGTTCCTGTTCCTGATTCCATTATCCCTGTCTTACAGCTAAAAGGCAAGGATACGGGCAAAAAGAAAAAGCGGAGGAAGGCGCGGCGAAGAAACGCCGTTCCTCCCTCCGCAGATGGGGTATTTGTCCCGGTTACGAAAGTTTGGAGAGTTGTGTCAGTATCTCTTTAACTCCGTCCCATAACTGTTCCTGCCGCTGGGATATATCCTCCAAATCGACATCGTAAATCCGTCCGGTCTCATGCACCTTGCGGGTCAGCTGGTTCAAGTTGTTGCTGCTTCGGCGCAGCAGGGATACCAGTTCTTTCAGCTCCGGCAAATCCAGCTGCACCACATAGCCGTCCACAGCCATTTTTCGCAGATAGGCGCTCAGGTTTTTTGTTCCAAACTGCGCCATTTTCTGCTGAATCAACTCCATTTCATCAGCGGATACCCAAAACAGAACCGGCACATCCCGCTTGCGCTTGGGGCTGCTCATCGCTCCGGCTCCTGTTTCTTTGGGGCGGCAGGCTTGCGGGCAGGCGGTTCCTGCCTGAGCTTTTGCAGGACAGAACTTTTCTGCTGTTCCTGCATGTTTTTTCTGGCCTGCCTGGTAAACAGGTCGATCAGACCGGGGTTGACCCCATCCACAACCAGATAGGCACAGTGGCGGGAAGCATCGCTGTCCTCCGGCATGGGAATGGTTTTTGCCCAGGCTTTATTGTCCTGAGAGATACGCCCGTCATGGTTCTTGTGCTGGATAGTGTTGGCAAGAATGAACTGTACCCGTTCCGCCCCGAACTTTTCCAGCACATCTTTGATCGCCGCCTCCGTATCCAGCCGGTTCTCTGCATAGTGGGCGCTGATAGCCTGTTCAATGGCTTCTTTGCAAGCGCTGTTTGCCTGATACGAACGGTTATATTGTGCCATCTCTCCATGCTCGGACGCATAGGCGGCAGAATGGGGGTAGAGAGGGGCAGTTCGTAATTCTTCCTGCGCCCTGCACACATCATCGGCACGGTTCTCAATGCTGTCCCGGATCACATCCATGTAGCCGGTCTCCAGCTTTTCAAAATAACGGTACACATCCGCCAGCGGCGAGGGGGAATCCAAAAGCGCCTGTGCCTGTGCGTCGGTCAGCTCCAGCTGCTCCATCGCCATCACGATGTCCTCCCGGACCGTGTACTCATAGGTGTGGTGCAGGATTTCCTCCGGGGGCTGGCTTTTCAGCCAGTCCCGGAATTTATCCTGTTCATCAGACATTTTCTCAAAAAGAGCTGTATTCCAATCTGTTGCATTCATAATCATCGTACCTCCTCGTGTTGTTTTGGTTTCTTTTCAAGGCTGCGTGGTGGCATAGGGCGTTTCAGGCTGTCCAGCACCGAGGGCCGCGCACTCTTGGCAACCACAGTTTCCGGCTGGGCATGACCCTTGCCGTCAATGTTCAGCAAGGTGTCCAGTTCCACCAGACGGGCGGACTTGACCCGCAGATCGTCCTCAAAGGGGAACGGCTTTCCTACTTCCTCCTTGGCAGCGGCCTGCTGCTGGTAAAGGTTCTCCAGCTGGTTTTTGACCGCCTCCAGACGCTGGGGCATCTGCACCAGTGCGTTGTCGATACGGGTGAGATTTCCGCGTGGGTCTGTACCCAGGGTCGCCCGATGGGTCATTTGTCCTTTCAGCAGGAGCGTATATTCCTGTTTCCACGCTTCAAATTCCACCGACATAGTGAATCCACGGTAACTGCCAATCTGCACCGGATCGGAGGTTTTGACCTCCTTGCAGGCATCCAGCAGGGCTGCACCGGCATTTTCTTTGTCGGTCAGCACATCGCCCCGGATCTCCATACCGGCAAAGCCATCTGCCGGGTGTGGGTGCGTGGCCAGTGTTTCCAAATCGGCTTCAAATCCCTGAATATACCCCTTGTTGGTTTCGATTTCCTGCGGGAAGTATTTGAGCAGCTGGTCCTCCAGACGGTACTGCTTGCTCTGGTGGTCGGCTTTCATCAGCTTCAGCTTGGCAACCTCCACATCCAAATCCATGCGTTCCTTGATACGGGGGTCTCCGGCACACAGAGCCTTGATCTCGGCAAAGGAAAGTGCTGTTTCGTCCACATCATCGCAGGAGCGCACCGGCGATTTAGAAGTCATGATCTGACTGATGAATTTTTGCTTATTCTCCACCGTCTGCCAGAGGTATGCGTCAAAGGTTCCTTCGGTCACATAGCGGTACACATGGACAAGAGGATTCTGGTTACCCTGGCGCTCGATACGGCCCTTGCGCTGGGCAAGGTCTCCCGGTCTCCACGGACAGTCCAGGTCATGAAGTGCCACCAGACGGTCCTGCACATTGGTGCCTGCGCCCATCTTTGCGGTGCTTCCTAAAAGGACACGAACCTGGCCGGTACGGACTTTAGAGAACAGCTCCTTTTTTCGCACTTCGGTATTGGCTTCATGGATAAAAGCGATCTGGTCGGCAGGCATCCCCTGGGCAATGAGTTTCTGACGAATATCATCATATACCGTAAAGACCGGTTCCTGCTCCGGCAGAGGCACAGCGCCTTCCAATGCGTGAAGCAGTGGATTATCCAACGTTTTCGCCGCCTTGCTTGCAGGAGCTTTTGCCTGCGGTGTAGAAATGTCGCAGAACACCAGCTGGGTCAGCTTGTCAGCTTTGCCGTCCCGCCAGATCTGCATGATGTTGTCCACGCACTGATTGACCTTTGTGCCAGGTTCATCCGGCAGCATCTGGTTGACGATCCTCTGGTCCAGCCCCAGCTTGCGGCCATCCGAGGTAATCTTGAGCATATTGTCCTGGGATGGGTCAACGGTTCCACTGTGTACCAGCGATGCCCGTTCCGAAAGGGCCTTGACCATTTCCTGCTGATGTTCGGTAGGCTGCGCCACGATGTTGTGGTATTCCACCTCCGGGGTGGGCAGGTTCAGTTGGTCGGCGGTCTTGATGTCCGCCACTTCTTTGAACAGGTTCATCAGCTCCGGCAGATTAAAGAACTTGCTGAATCTCGTTCTTGCCCGGTAGCCGGTGCCTTCCGGTGCCAGCTCCAATGCTGTGACGGTCTCTCCAAATCGGGAAGCCCAGCAGTCGAAGTGGGTCATGTTCAGTTCTTGCAGGCGTTCATACTGAAGATAACGCTGCATGGTGTAAAGCTCGGTCATGGAATTGCTGACCGGTGTGCCGGTGGCAAAAATCACGCCACGGTTTCCGGTGATCTCATCCATATAGCGGCACTTGGCAAACATATCGGAGGATTTCTGCGCGTCCGATGTGGAAAGACCAGCCACATTCCGCATTTTTGTGTATAGAAACAGGTTTTTATAGTTGTGGGCCTCGTCCACAAACAAACGGTCCACACCCAGCTGCTCGAAGGTTACCACATCGTCTTTTCGCCCCTCGGCTTGCAGCTTTTCCAGTCTGGCTTCCAGAGACTTTCTGGTACGCTCCAGCTGCTTGACGGTAAAACGCTCGCCGCCGCTGGCCTGTACCTCTGCAATCCCCTCGGTGATCTCGTCGATCTGCTCATAGAGAAGCCGTTCCTGACGCTCCCGGCTGATGGGGATACGCTCAAACTGGCTGTGTCCCATGATAATGGCATCATAATCACCCGTCGCAATACGAGCGCAGAACTTCTTTCGGTTATTGGTCTCAAAGTCCTTTTTTGTGGTGACTAAGATATTGGCGGAAGGATAGAGACGCAGAAACTCCGACGCCCACTGCTCGGTCAGATGGTTTGGAACCACAAAGAGAGATTTCTGGCACAGTCCCAGGCGTTTGGCTTCCATCGAAGCAGCTACCATCTCAAAAGTTTTGCCTGCGCCTACTTCATGTGCCAACAGGGTATTTCCTCCATACAGCACATGGGCGATGGCGCTTTTCTGGTGTTCCCGCAGGGTAATGGCCGGGTTCATGCCCCCAAAAGTGATATGGCTGCCATCATACTCGCGGGGACGGGTAGAGTTCATTTCTTCGTTGTACTGGCGCACCAAAGTCTGGCGGCGCTCCGGGTCTCTCCAGATCCAGTCCCTAAAGGCTTCCCGGATAGCCTGCTGTTTTTGGGCAGCCAAAGTGGTCTCCTTGGCGTTCAGCACGCGGCGCTCTTTTCCGTCTGCGTCCTCTATGGTGTCATAGATGCGGACATCCCGCAGGTTCAGGCTGTCCTCTAAAATCTTGTAGGCATTGGCACGACTGGTCCCATAGGTGGTATAAGCTGCCACATCGTTGTAGGATACAGAAGATTTCCCCTTGATCTGCCATTCAGCGGTAAAGGACGAATAGTTGACCCCGATACTGCGCTGGAGATAAAACGGGGTATTAAAGGTCTCATACATAAATTGCTGGATATATTCCTTGTCAATCCAGGTAGCGCCCAGACGCACCTCAATCTCCGACGCATCCAGGTCTTTGGGCTGGGCGGCGGTAAGAGCTTCCACATTGACTGCATAAATCGGGTCCTGCTGTGCGGCCCGTTGCGCCTGACGCAGTTTGCGGCGTACATTGCCGGAGAGGTATTCATCAGCAGTCACATAATGGGGTGTGCCGTCTTTCTCCAGCTGTCCCGGTACACGGAAGATTACGCCTTGCAGCTCTCCGGCCAGTTCTTCTTTTGTTTTTCCGGTAAGCTGGCTCATATAGTCCATATCCACGCAGGCTTTTTCCGAGATGGACACCGCCAGTGCTTCACTTGCCGTATCCACCACAGCCACCGCCTGATGGGGCTTGATGGTCCGCTTGGTGAACATATCTGCCTTGCGTTCCAGCTTTCCGTCCTCGTCGATGACTTCCAGCGCACAGAGCAGGTAATAGGAAGAATCGTCTGCATAGGCCAGACGGTTTGCACGGTCATTGATGAGACCGTATTTGGAAGAAAAGCTGTCATAGAGACTGTTCAGTTCCGCCTGCTTTTGGGTAATGGTGCTGTCCGAAACCGCTGCATCCATCTGAAGGTCGATCAGTTCCTGCACACAATCACGCAGTCCCACAAGACCTTTTACGCGGGCTTCTGCGGTGGTGTTGAGATCCGGGCGCACCATGCGGCTGTTTTCCCGGTAGTACACCTGCCCGTCTACAATGGCATAGGAATAGTTCTTCACATTAGGATCGGCAGGAATGGAGGTGTCAATGGCTTCGCCTTCGCCCAGCTCCGGCAGCTCTGCCTCCTGATAAGTGCCATGAATGTACTTCCCAGCATCATGCAGCTGGTCGGAAAGCTTCAGTCCCTCGATGGGGTTCACGGTGTAGTCCATACCATGAGCAGTGCTTACCGGCTCCTGTCTGCCCAGCACCATTTCCGGGTGGTCGATAAAATACCGGTTGATGGCAAACCCGTCCTCCGTCTGTCCGGTCTGGGTCCATTCCGGCACGATGTCCAACGGGCGGTCCCGCTTTTGGAGGAAGATGATGTCCGATACCACCTCGGCACCGGCATTCTTTTTGAACGCGTCATTGGGCAGACGGATGGCTCCCAGCAGCTCGGCACGCTGGGCAAGATAGCGGCGCACGGTGGAATCCTTGGCGTCCATGGTATATCGAGAGGTCACAAAAGCTACCACACCGCCGGGACGCACCTGATCCAGTGCTTTGGCAAAAAAATAGTTATGAATACTGAAATTCAGCTTGTTGTAGGCTTTGTCATTGACCTGATACTGACCGAAAGGTACATTGCCGATGGCAAGGTCAAAGGAGTCACGCCTATCGGTGGTCTCAAAGCCGCCTACTGTGATGTCCGCCTTGGGATAGAGCTGCTTTGCGATGCGCCCGGAAACAGGGTCCAGCTCCACGCCGTACAGACGGCTGTTTCGCATTTTCTCCGGCAGCATACCAAAGAAATTGCCCACACCCATAGACGGCTCCAGAATATTTCCGGTCTCAAATCCCATACGGTCCACCGCTTCATAGATGGCCTGAATGACCGTAGGGCTGGTGTAATGGGCGTTGAGGGTAGAGCTTCTGGCGGCGGCATATTCCTCCGGGGTCAGCAGTTCTTTTAGCTGGGCATACTCTAAAGCCCATGCCGGTTTCTCCGGGTCAAACGCATCAGAGAGACCGCCCCAGCCCACATATCGAGAAAGGACCTCCTGCTGTTCGGGGCTTGCCTGCTGTCCGGCAGCTTCCAGCTCTTTCAGCAAACGAATCGCATTGACATTTGCCTGGAACTTGGCTTTCGGACCGCCCTCACCCAAATGCTCATCTGTAATGCGGAAGTTTTTTGCATTGCAGCGCAGGTTAGCCTTGTATTCCTCATAAGATGCTTCCTCGGCAGCTTTGGCATTGGGAAAGGTCTGCCACTGGCCATTGACCTGAATGAAAACCGGGTGTTCGTCCAGCACTTCCTCAAAGGTTTTCTCCGGCTCAGTCACAGGGGCTGGCGGCTCCGGCTCCTCGATATGCAGTCGTTCCACCACCACATCATAAGGCAGATTGTTCTTATCGCCCGGATAGACGGCCATGGTCTCGGAATGGAAGGTAGGGGATTCGGTAGCCGGTTGGGGCTGTTCCTGTCCAAAACCGTCCTGCTGACGGGCATACATCCCGCGCAGCAAAGGCGCAACCTCATCCCAGCGGAAATACAGCATAGTCAGACGCTTTTCCTCTGCATCCATGACTTCCAGCTCTATGCCCTGTGCCGTGGTACGGTAATCGGCAATATCGCCAGTCTCCAGATTCAGTGTCTCGATCTCACCGGAATAGGCTCTGCTCAGCCAGTAGGCGATCTCGCTGTTGCTCCTGCCGGATTGCAGCAGCGTGGAAATCTGCTTTTTATCCGCTTCATCCATCAGTCCATGAGCCAATACATCCCGCAAGTCCTGATCTGCCTTGTCCGGGTCAATAGGAAGAAACTCGGTATAGTAAGCATTGCGGCGGTCTGCCCGAAGCAGCTGCTCGAACTGTTCTTTGCGCTCTGCCCGGTAGATGGGATATACCATCCCGGTGGGCAGAAGCTGTACGGTGTCCTCCCGCAGCTCTGTGATCTGATAGGCGTCATCCTCGATATACACGGTATCGCCCACTGCATAGACCGGGGCGGCTGGGTCATAGGAGGTTCTTTGCGGAATTGGGCGGCGAACTGCGTCATATTCCTCATCGGAAATGGAAACTTCGGAAGTCTGCTCTGTCTCGGCATCTGCGATCTGCTCTGCATCTGACATCACCTGTTGGATAAACGGGGCATTGTCCAGTTTTTCCGGGTCTGTCACCTGTCCGTTGACGATCCCTCTTTCTTCCAGAGCTTCCCGGATGGCGATTGGGTCGATGTCGTCAAAACGGTTCTGTTCTTCTTCGGTATAGAACCGGTCCTCCTGAATGAGCTGGGCAATCCGGCGCTGTACCTTCGGCCAGGGCAGCTGCGTTTCCTCCGGGCTGCCGGCACGGACAACGAACAGGCTGTTGCTGTTACTGCCGCCGTATTCCTGAGCCAGCCATGCGGCGGTATCTTTTTCTCTTGCATGGTCTTTCATATAGCGGATAACAGCGTGTTTACTCTCGATATTGCCGTTCCATGCACAAAGGGCAGTATCAATATCTCCCTGAGAAAGAGGGCGCAGAAGTTCATGGAGCTTTGGATAGGTTTCGTCGATCACTTCCCGGTGCAGACGCTGGCGGAACTCCGGCGCATCCGAATAGAGTCGGATCAGCTCCATATCCTTAGAACCAAGGACTGCACGGCGCACAGCGGCATTACCCTCGATGACAGCATTTTCACGGTCAGAATGACCGCAGGCATTGCGGTATGCGGTATCCTCAGAAATGGCGGCAGTCACCACAGGCTTATACTGCTCAAACTGCTCCCGAAGGATAGGCTTTGGCGTTTCTTCCTCCATCTCCGGCTGCTGGGCTTGAATGGCATCTTCTTCGGCCTGTTCCTGTTCAGACTGGATTTTGTTATACTGCGCCTGTTCCTGTTCGGTAAGATAGCGGTCTTTCTGGACAAGTGAGGTAATGCGCTTGGCAACCTTTTCCCAGTTCAAGTGAACATCCGGGCAGTCCTGCTTTTTATAGTGCAGTCCTTTCCCATCGTGATCTTCGCCGCTGTGTGTTGCACCGGACAAGGCATGAGAGCGTCCGCCAATGCCATACTCGTCTTTGAGGAATCTCACTTTCTCCTTATCCGTATGGTTTGCCATGAAAAACGCATAGATACGGCCTTTTCCTCCGGCGAAACTGCTTCCGCCGGTCATGGCGGCGTCGATCTCATCCTCGGTAATAAAGTGCTGGACGGTTGGCACTTTGGAAAGCTCTGAAGAAAAGGTCCTGCGGGGCAGGTCAAGGTCCTTCAGGTTCTCCCAGATCTCCCTCGGTCTATGATAGTGAAAACGCAACAGGTCACGATCCTGCTGATAGGCAGTCCAGAAGGCAGCGTATTCTTCCTTGAGGGTCTTGCGAAACTCCGGGCTGTTCAGCTGCTCGGCAAGCCATTCTGTTTCTGTCGGAAACCCATTGCGCTGGATACTCGACAGGCAGGACAAATATCCGGCTTCTCTGGCTTCCTCGCTGAAATCGTGGTACAGATACCAGAGCTTTTCTGAAAGGAGGGAGCGTTCATAGCCTGCCGCTTCCGCAAGCTCCACATTGGAGGCAAACTGGCCGCTCTCCAAAAGCTCCCCGATACGCTCTGCGGCGCTCTCCCAGGAAATGACCTGGGCAGACCTGTCATAACGGACAGACTTCCCATGTGAAAGATGGATACCATCCTCGGCATACCATGCGCTCACACTGCCAAGGCCATTGCCGCCGTGGTACAGCGTTTTCAGTATCTCGGCAATCTCAGCGGTGGTTTTCTGCTTTTCAAAGGCTGCAACCACACGCTCCCTTTGACGGTCTGTATTGCCGCCCAAACGCAGCACATGGTCAATATCATTTTGGGCAAAAGAAAAAGCAGAGGATGTATGCGCTACATTCTCTGCTTCATCTATGGATTGGATCTGTTCCGCTTCGGAGAGGAACAGGTTTAGAGTCAGCTGTTGATAAGCTCCGCCATCAGGATTTCCTCGGCCTGAGCTTTGCAGGTGTTCATCAGCCCCACCCACTTCATGGGATCGCTGGCTTTCAGTTCCTCGGTGGCTCCCGCTTCCTTCGCCAGCTGGGGCATCATCTGCTCCAGTCTGCTCTGGGCGGTCTCGTCGATCTCCAGAAGGTGCGGGTACAGCTTCTCGCTCAGCAGCATCTGGTTGTAGAGGATGGGACGGTGTTCCTTCAGGTAGGTTTTCCTCATCCTTCCGTACTTGCCCAGGGGTTTCTCCGGCTGCTGGCTCAGCTTCAGGTCGGGAATCAGATAGTCTCCGTTCTGGATATAGGTCATGGGATTGTTCATCTTGTTTGCTCCTTTCTTGGTTGGCTTCGCGCTCTGCATTTCGGACGGTAACGCCGATCTGCCGCAGCACCTGCTGGTTGATCTGGCTGACCGCTGTTCCCAGCGCTCCGATGGTTGCCGGAGTATTGAAATCAAAGATCGCCATGAAATCTTCGTGGTCGAAGTAGCGTTCCGGTTCCAGTCCACAGCGGGACATCAAAGCATAAGTGATACTGACGGTGGCTGCTGCCTTGAACTGTACTCCGATGTTAAACTCATCATATTCCTCCAAAAAGGAACCGTCAACGATATAGAAGAAGTCCTGCTGATGCTCCGTCCAGTATTCCTCAGCCAGTTTTCCGGCTACCTCGGTGAGCTGTCCGGCAAGGTCATCACCGGAAACATCATAGGTGCGCTCAAGCATGGCCTGCACCGAATCCAAATGGCGCTCCTCCAGCTGCCACAGCCAGGGAGTGCGGGAATGTTCACGGGTTCCGGTGTCGGAAATATCAAAAACATAGCGCAGGCGGGGTCTGTCCCCGGAATCGTCCACCAGAGCGATTCCCTTGGAGCCGCGCCTTACATACCGGCCCATCTTTTCATTCCACAAATCGTACTCTGCACAGGCGGTAGCGTCCGGGCGCTGGGCGTAGATCATCAGCTGCTCATGGAACGGGTACTTGTAAAGTCGGGCTGCCGTAGTAAGGAACCCTGCCCATTCCTGCCAGCTCCCCGTGAGCTGTGTTGTCACCTTCTCCGCCATCTGTGCATATAGTTCAGCTTTGGTTGGCATGGTGTTCTGTCCTCCTTTCGGTTTTTGGGTAAAAGAAAAGCAGGAAACCTAAACGATTTCCTGCTAAGTAAAACTGTGAATATTACATTTTAGTTATTTAATATCTCTGCAATCGTGTTTGGTGCATATTTATTGAGTTCATGTCCTGCATTTGGAACGATGTGCAAAGTGGCTTGGGGTAGCAGTTCTTTTAGCCTTTTAGAAGCCTTTAGATTGGCAGCATCCTTTTTGCCACACAAAATTGTCACTGGACAACGAATATTGTTTAATTGAGAAGTAAAATCCAATGACCGCATAGAGTGAGCCAATTTTATGGTGCTGCTTTTTGATAGTCCCATACTTTCAAAAGCCTTGTCTGGCATACAACGGAAGATAAGATTTTGAAAATCTATCAGTAAACTTGGAACTTTATATTGTGCGCCAATCAAAACCAGCGAAGCCACTTTTTCTTCATGCCGAATAGCAAAATCAATCGCAAGAAGCGCACCTAACGAAAGGCCGCAGATACGAAGCGGCTCTTTTACTTCTGAATACCGCTGTTCTAAATCGCCCAAAATCTGCGAATATGATATTTCATCTTCTGCTGAAGAAAAAAGTTCTGGGCAATCGACATCGGAAATTGATAGTTGTTGGACTACTTCTTTCCAGTCCTGTGCAGTTTGTCCCAACCCGTGTAAAAGAACCGTTTTCATTAAACACCTCCTAAGTTCAAGATAATCATCAATGCACAAACAAACTGGAATTGTTTACTGTTTCTTCTTTACAACAAAACCAATAACGAACAAAATAATTGCAGGAATTACCAAAAACAAAGCATTTACTAACACCCACAAATAAAAAGGTGCAGAGTTTAGCGATGTTGAGTATTGAGTATAATCAACGATGCTCTTAATAACAAATACAATCAACAGAATGAGACTCACAATGTTGCATATCATAGGTACTTTCTGTTTCATTCTAAACACCTCAATAAATTATTGTTTGTTGCTTAGATTATACTTCATCCATCTCTCTAAGTATAGTGGGATATTGTGATGAAAGTGAGAGAAATCGCTTATCCGTCAGACAATTTCTCTCACTATATTTTTTACACGATAAATTTACTGGTCAAAATCCGGGTACAGCTCCAGCTGGGAAAAGTCCTCATCGGTCATCACGCAGAGCTTCATAAGGGCGCTGTCGGTCAGCTCACTCAGTTCCGTTTCCTCCGGTGATAGCTCGCCGCGCATCTCACGCAGGCTGTCGATCAATCCGGTGCGGCTACCGGTATTATAAATGCACATCAGGTTCATTTCCTCAAAAGTAAAGTTTCCCATATCAAATCTCCCTTTCCGCACTCTTTTTTGGCGCTATCTTTTTGTGTTCTGCCTTGGGCTGGCTTTTCAGCTGCTCCATGACGGACTTTTTCTTTTCCCGTTCCTCCCGATGGGCAGCGGCAGCCAGATCCATGAGGGAAATGGGTTGACCGCTGCGGGCCTGCTGTTCCAGCTCTGCTACCGTAGGTTCCTTTACGCCATTATTGATGATACCGTCGATCATGCCGTAATCGTCCTCCACGGCCATCTCCGCATTTTTCAGCGGATTTTCCGGCAGGAATCCGGGGATTTGAGTAAAGCCAACACTGTCACAGTAATGATAGGATACCTTACCATCCTGCTTGATCGCAACGATGTCACTGACACTCATGGAGGGACTGCGAAAGTCCACGGGCTTTTCCAGATTGAATTGCTGATAGAGTTTTTCCAACTGCTCCGGCACAGTGCCAGACGCACTTAGCGGAGCTGTGTAAATGAGGTCATAATTGCTGCGGTCTATGGAAATGTCATGGGACTTTAACCAATCCAGATTCATAAAGCGCACATTCTGCGGATCGTCACGGCTCACCTGATAGATGGCAAAGCAATCTCTGTTCTGGGATAGAAATGCCTGTTCGCGTTCCTGCTGATGTTCCTGACGCTCCATGACCTTTTCGTGGAACTGAGGGCTTTTCTCCCATTCCTCACGGTCCACGCCAAAAAGACCGCCATGATCCATGATTTCCTGCGGGTCAAACACCATGCTCTCCGTATTGTCCTCATGCAGCACATAGACGGTCAAACCGGCGGCATCCAGTTCCAGCGCCCGTTCTCTGGTAACAGGGAGCATCCCATCATAGAAGTAGCCGTATTCCTGCATATCTGGTGTGGAGACCTGCTCATCCGGCATGGGGTATTCATCCAGTGCCTGCTCCTGTGCTTCCGGCAGCTGGGAAGAAGCAGCCATCTGACTGACCTCTGCCTGCATCTGCTGGTAGGCAGCGTCCTGCAAGGTTTCAATCATAGACAGGGGCGCATACTTTACTGAATTGCTGCTCAAATCGTTATCATCACAAATCTGGAGAACTGCCTTCATGCGGGAAATCTCCGGCATATCCAGCTGACCACTATCCAGCTCTTTCATGGACGCGGCATCGTAAAGGGTATAATCCCAGCCGCTGTCACAGGACTGGATATGAAGATAGGTGGCATCGTCAATCAGAAACAAAGCCTCCTGCTGGTTGGCGTCCGCCCCCAGCACTTCCATTTCCGGCATTGCCGCAGCCAGTTCCTTTACCGCTTTTTGCACCAGAGGATTATCACGGTAATAGTCGATTGCCTGGATGGTGTCCAGGTCAATGGTCTGCCCGGTCAAAATCGGAAACGGTCCTTCATAGTCGCTTCCGTCTTTCAGCTCAAAACCAATGCCCTTGATCCCGTTCATTCGTTCTGCCGGAATCTCCTGATAAATGCGGATTGCTTCCTCCAAAGACAGGTTATCGTGGTATTCTCCGAGGTTTGGAAATTCCATGCACTCTGCTACATAGTAGGTCAGATCGCCGGTCTGCTGTCTATCAGATACCTTAGCGGCATCTTCTGGCTGCTCTATCGGGGTGGGTTCCGGCTCTACCTTTGCATGAGGGTCGATTCCGCGCTCTTTGCAGATTTCCTTATAGTGGCGCTCAATGTCGGAGATCAAAGTGCCGGAGGTTTTGTTGATGGTCTCCAAACTGGCTCTCAACTCTTTCAGTTCCTTGCCCTGACTCCAACTGGCAATATAACCGAAGCTGTTTTCTCCAGTCTCGATGCCAAAATATTTGCAGACTGCATAGGAGATGCTTTCAGCCTCCACTTCTTCCGTGTGACGGTTTTTGATTGCCTGTTTTTCTGCGGTTGCATCTTCCTCAACTGCAAGACGCCATTCAAACTGATTTTCGTCCACATAGCGCCAATCCATATCAGAAGCAAACTGTTCGGCTTCTTTTTCTGTGGCAAAATCCAACTTGAAATCATGTTTGGTTCCACCTTCACTCTCCTGCACAACCTTCCATGACGGTAGCATTTCATATTTTTTAGGATCATGGAGCTTGCTGTGGGCAATCTCGTGTACTGTGGCTGAAACCGTCTGAACCTCACTCATGCCCTGACGAATGGAAATTTTCTGATGATCGGCAGAAAAATAGCCGTCCGTATCGGCGGCCATTGCTTCAAAAGTAATCGGCACCGGTGCGCTGCGGCGCAGGGCCTCCATGAATGCCTCATAATTTGGCACATTGCCGGAAAGGGATGATGCAAGCTCCGGCAAAGGTTTCCCGTCGGTCTGGCTCACATCAAAGACCTTGACCGGACGAAACATGGGGATCTCGATTTCTTTTTCCTCTGTAACGATCTTTCCGTCTTTATCCAAAATCGGAGCCTTGGTATCCGGGTCCAGCTTCTGCTCCTCGATTTTCTTCTTATACGGTGTCGGGGCAATGATGGTAATGCCATGCTCGCCCTTTTTTACATGACGCTCAAACTGGTCTTTCCACTTATTGTATCCGGCTACCAAAGTGGCATCCGGCTTCTGCATATAGATGAGCATGGTGTTGTTTACCGAATAGCGGTGAAATCGGGACATGACGGACAGATAGCGCATATACTTTTCGCTTTCAAACAGTTCTTTGATGCCCTGCTCGATGCCATCTGTGATTTCCCTTAGCCGTTCTCGGTTGGTGGGTTTATTCTCAGCCATGATTTTCAATCTCCTTTCCAAGTGTGTGATTTCTGCTGTGTGTTCTGCAATCCATGCCTTTTGTTCTTCTTCACTTTCATAAAGAAAAAGGTCCAGCAGGTACTCTACATAGGCTTTCTTCTGGATTGCTTCCACAAAGCGGGGGTGCGGTTCTTCCTCCGGTGTCCTGGGAGAACGGTCGGCTTCCCATTTTTTCAGCAGATAGTAGTAATCAGACAGTACACGGTAACAGCGCTGTCGATCCTCCCGAAACTTCTGTGCCTCGTTTTTTTGCCGGACATATCTCCTGCGGGGCGGGGCCTGACTGTCATAGATCAGGCCAAAGTCCTGTGCCAGTTTCTCCGCCGCTTCTTTTGGGGAGAGGTCAAAGAGCTTTGCGGTAAAGTCGATCACATCCCCATCTTCACCGCAGCCAAAGCAGTGGAATCGCTGGTCTACCTTCATGCTGGGGTTCTTATCATCGTGAAAAGGACAGCAGGCCATGCCATTTCGCCTGACTTTTATCCCATAAAACTCTGCCGCTTCTCTGGTGCTGACCGACTGCTTGACTGCTTCAAATACATTCTCTGCCATGTGCCTTTAACTGCCGGACTTTTTCACAGGGGGCTGGTATCCGGCGGCTTTCGCACGCTCACTGGCAGCTTTGCGGCGTTCTGCGCTGTATGGCTCCCGGACTGATACACACCGCTTAGGGACGGTAAAGTTATGGGCGTCCTTTCGGGTGATCTGGTCGGGGTGCTTTTTTGCCAGCAGTTCCAGTTTCTCCATCAGGCGGGGATCGTGGGTGTAGACCTCAGCCATTGGTTCTGCCTGGTTATAGAGGAGAATGGTTTCCCGTTCCACTAAAGAGAGCTTCATCGGCTGCCTCCTTTCCGCTGGTCAAATTCCAGCTTGAAATTGGCATACTGTCCATCGTCCTCCAAAACCACAGTGGCATCGTAGGTCTTGCCGGTTTTCTCCGAATATAACCCCGTCACACGGACACAGCCATCGTTCAGCAGCGCAGACACCACAGCCTTGGTCGGCTGTTTTTTCTTGGCAGCCCACCATTTGTTGTTTTTCCAGATTGCAAATTTGCAAGAATCATTCTGACAGAAGAAGCCTTTTTGCAGTTCTGCAACTTCACCGCCGCAGCGAGGGCATTTGCCCACCACCTCACGGGGCGGAGTGAACAGGTACTCAGTTCCCTTGATGACCTGATAAGTCCCCACCAGATCTTTCAGCATGGTGCTGATCCCATCCAGAAACTCCTCCGGGGCAAGCTGCCCGCGCTCGATCTCGCCCAGGCGATACTCCCACTCGGCAGTCAGAAGCGGCGATTGCAGTTGTTCCGGCAGCACCGTGATAAGGGATACTGCATCGTGGGAAGGAAGAAGCTGCACCGTTTTTCTGTTCTTTTTTCGCTCCAGAAAACCGGCAGATACCAGCTTTTCCAAAATACCGGCACGGGTGGCCGGTGTCCCCAGACCTTTTCTCTCAGCATCCTCTGGCATATCATCTTTCCCGGCAGTCTCCATTGCGGACAATAGGGTGTCCTCCGTAAAGTGCTGAGGCGGACTGCTTTTGCCTTCTTTGACGATTGCCGCAGAAACCGAAAGTGTCTGTCCTTCGGTCAGCTCCGGCAGGGCTTTCTCTGCGCCCTCTTTTTTCGGCTCTGTATCCTTCATTTTGGCACGATAAGCGTCCTCCAGTGCTTTCCATCCGGGGTTCTTCACTGTTTTTCCTTTTGTGGTAAACTCCCCACCGGCACACGCTGCAATCACAACGGTTTCCGAATAGATATGGGGCTGGGCTACGGCGCACATCAGACGCAGGGCCACCAGCTCCAGCACCGCTTTTTCTCCCGCAGGAAGGGCAGAAAGGTCTGCATCCTTGAGATTTCTGGTAGGGATTACTGCGTGGTGGTCGGTTACTTTCTTATCGTTGATTACCGTCTGCGGATCACAGGTAATGGCGATTCCTTTGCGAAACGGCATAGCATTGGCAACCAGATTCACCAGCACCGGCAGGCTGTCTGCCATATCGCCGGTCAGATAGCGGCTGTCAGTACGGGGATAGGTGCAGAGCTTCTTTTCATACAGGCTTTGCAGATAGTCCAGGGTCTGCTGGGCTGTAAATCCAAGCAGGCGGTTGGCATCTCTTTGCAGAGTAGTCAGGTCATAGAGGGCAGGCGGCTTTTCGGACTTTTCCTTGCACTCCACCTTTTTGATTGTGACATTTACACCCTGACAGGCTTCTTTCAGCTGCTCAGCAGCAGCCTTATCCGCCATGCGCTCCCCGGATACGGTAAGACCGGGCAGCTCCAGCGCCACGGTATAAAAGGGAATCGGCTGAAAGGTGTCGATCTCAGCTTCTCGCTGAACAATAAGCGCCAGCGTCGGGGACATCACGCGCCCGATGTTGAGGGTTCGGTGATACAGCACGGAAAAAAGCCTTGTCGCATTGATCCCCACCAGCCAGTCGGCCTTGGCACGGCAGAGGGCAGCATCTCGAAGTCCATCATAGTCCGCACTGGGGCGCAGGTTTGCAAAGCCTTCCCTTATGGCGGAGTCTTCCATCGAAGAAATCCAGAGCCTTTTCATCGGCTTCTTGCAACCTGCCAGCTCATAGACGCTACGGAAGATCATCTCGCCCTCGCGTCCGGCATCACAGGCATTTACCACTTCCGTCACATCCGGGGCATTCATCAGCTTTTTGAGAATATCAAACTGCTTTTTCTTATCTTTTCCTACCACCATCTGCCAATGTTCCGGCAGGATAGGCAGATCATCATATCGCCACTTGGCATACTTTGGGTCATAGCTGTCTGCATCCGCAAGACCGGCCAGGTGGCCCACGCACCAGCTGACACGCCAGCCGTTGCCCTCCAGATACCCGTCCTTACGGACGGTTGCGCCGATCACCGCCGCCAAACTCTGGGCAACTGATGGTTTTTCGGCAATTACCAATTTATGTTGAGCCATGATGGTTCCTCCTCTCTTTGAGCCATCGGGACATTTCCCGGTGACAGATGCCTACGCAGGGCCTTCCATAATTCCCGCAACCATAGCAGGGGTGGCTGTGGGGTAAAGAAGGAGGACGGGAAGTTTCCTTCCCGCCCTCCGGCCTGCGTGTCATCATACGTTCATAGGGACTGTCTGTGAAACGGGTCATTTCACACTGTCCTCATCATCTTCTTCTGTGCTGCCCCCGTCAGCATCCGGTTCTTCCGACTCCTCATCCTCGGTTTCCCATTCCTCGGAATCTTCCTCTCCATAATCATAATCGTCCAGATTGTCATTGCCCTTGCTCTTAGGCTTATTCTTAACGAGCTTCAAGTAGGCAACTACGCCACCGCCTCCCAGCAGAGCCAGCAAAAGGACTATCGCAGCTGGGTTCAATCCGGCAGGCTTCTCTTTTTCCGGCTCCGATGTTTCTGCCGGAGGTTCCGGTGCTTTGCCCGTACATTTACTCTTATCAGTTGCGCAGACCGGGCAGGCCGTATTGACTGCCCCTGCTTCACATTTTGTTGAACAGCTGCATACCGCAGGCATCTCCTCTTTGGTTTTTCCATCTTCCATCAGCGCCGCAAGGTCTGCATCGTCCACCTGATTCAGAAAGTGAACAGCAGTCTCCTTGTCCTCATTCGCCCTATCAATCAGGATGTAAAAGTAATTTCCAGCTTTGGTCGTAACAGTAATAAGCTGCTTATTGCCTCCAAAATCATCCACCAATGCCGCATTCCCCTCCGGTGTAAGTGCCGGTGCCGGTTCTGTTTCTTCCACAATCACATTGCTGTCATTGGTAGAATCCTCTGCCGGTGCCGCCGGAGCCTGTTCTGACCCCTGTGCGAAAGCAGGGATCGTAAAGCCAAATGCCACAACCATTGTCAGGCAAAGGGCGGAAAGTGTTTTGCAAATTCTTTTATTCTTCATAAGCGGTAGCCTCCTGATTATTTGATTCCGACAGTGCTGTATCTCTGCCGTGGTTCATTCCACCGGAAAGCATAGCGTTCAGCTGTGCTGGAGTCATGCGTAACGCACGAACCATCTGAACGATTTCCAGATTCTCTGCCTCCGTTTTCTGTGCTTCCAGGGTCTTGAGCTTTTCCTGATATTCCGCAATCTTCTCACGGGTTTTCTCAATTTCCTGGTCGATACGTTCAATTTTATTTTTTGCCATAACCGTTCACTCCTTTCCACAAAGTCTGTTACCAGTTCATTAGGCCGTAGCCCTTAATACTTTGAAAATTCAGGTCATAACTTTTGATCTTGCAGGCATCGCCGGAATTTCCCTCCACGGTATAAACACGGCTGCCATCCGTACCGATCACGATACCCACATGGTCTGCTGTCCCATCTAAATCCCAATCAAAGAAAATTGCATCTCCGGGAGCCAGATTGTTATAGCCTCTTGCACCCCATTGTCCATGAGACTGGAACCACGGAACGCCCTGCCACTCACAGCCTGCAAAGCGCGGCTCACTTTTTCCAGCCTGGTTATAACACCAGGATACAAAGCAGGCGCACCACTCCACGCGGCTGTCAAAGCCATACCAGCTCCAATAAGGATAGCCGCCCACATTGCCGACCTGACGCTTGGCCAGCTCCACCAACTGCGGATTTCCGGGACGGGTTCCATTTACGAACTGTACACCGGTCAAGTCCTCGGAATTGCTCATGTCAGGGGAACCACCGCCAAACAACAGCGGCTTATTGCCCATGGTCTGCCGGTAAACCTGATACATTTCCATCTGCTCCGGGGTCAGTAACTCCGACGCCACAGCGGAAATGGGCTTGCTGGTGAGTTTCACATTCAAAATGTAATACTCATAGGGGACTTCTTCTGAGGTGGTCTCGCCGGTCTCCGGGTCGGTGGAGGACTCCGTGCGGTAGCGAATCTCCACTTCCTCAATAAGCGTCAGCTGATACTGTGCTGCAAACACACGCGCCAGCTCTGCCTGAGCGCTCTGCCGGGTGTAGCCTTGCAAAACGGCAGACAGAAATGCTGCCAGCTCATGAGGGTCATGACCGATCATACCAAGGTCATAGCGATACTCGTCATACCCTGGGTGGCTGCTTTCTATGTTGTCGATTTCCTCCTGCAACTGGGCTTCTCTGGCTGCATAATCTGCCTCCACCGCCAGCATTTCCGGGTCATCCGACGGATAGGTGGTGCCGGAGAGAACGGAACCGATGCTCTGCGCCATCATGGAGCAGGAGGACATGGTATTCATCAGCATACAGGTAATGAGGAACAAAACCCCTGCCATCAGGAAACCCTTCTTGTGGCGCATGACGAATGCCCCTGCCTGCTGTACCTTTTCTTTTACCGTCCTTGCGGCTTTTCCGGTTTTGGATGCAGCCTGGGCGGTATTTCCGGCAGTCTGACCGGCGTGTTTGGCGGCGGCATACTGCTTTTTGATGGCCTGCTTTTGCTGCCAGCGGGAAAGAGGGTTGCTGGCAAACTGGGGATTTTCCTGCAAAGATTTCTGGTACAGAACATTTACATTTGCCTTTTCCAGTTGACGCTCTGCCTGGGCTGCTTTGCGGTACGGCTTCAGCTTGTGGCTGCGATAGCCCTCCCGCACCAGATAAGCACCGGTCTCCACCGCTTCCTCGGACTTGTGGGCGCTTTCCACGCCCACATTGTCCTGCTCTGTTTCCCGGATCTCTTTGTGGAGCTTGCCCGCAACCAGATGAACGGGAGCTTCCCTGACTCCTTGAGAAACTTTGGAGGGTGGCTTTTTCTTGTCCTCAAAGGTCAGCTTCGAGGTCTTTTTTCCGGTATCCGGGTCAATGACCGTCTGCCTGACCTTTTTCTTTGGGATATTGGCCTGCGCCTTATCTGCTCTGGCCGCAGCTTTCTCCGCTTTACGGATCGGCTTTTCCAGTGCAGGGTCAGACCGTTCCTCATCAGTAAAGCGCAGGCGCGGTTCCTTATTCAAACCATTCTCCCAGCATGAGGGAGGACATCATGTAGTGCAGCTCTGCATAAATGGCCATTCCCACCGGATCGTTGAACATACAGCCGGACAGGTAGGCATAAAACTGTGCCACCACATCGGACAGGATCTTCGCTTCGGTTCCTTCCAGAACCAGACCCCCCATACCTTCCTTGGCACGGATGGTGCTCCACACCTCTGCCAAACGGAGCAGCCCCACCTGACCGGTCTCATTCAGTTCGGCTGCCTGGTCTGCCGCTGTGCGACACTCGCTGACTGCTTCAGCCATGACCGTAAGCAGCTGGCTACGCTGGGCATTTACCGCCCTGTCAAAAAACATCAACGGGTTTTTATTCAAAATGTTGAGATTCATAATCATTCATCCTCCTTTTTCAATTCTTGAGGTTTGGTGGTCATAATGCGGTAAAGCTCGGTATTCTTCGGGAAGTGATCCACAAACGGCAGGATCGTGGAGCCATAGAACAGCAGGCCCTCGCCCTCACCGGAGTGGGTCACATAGCTAAGCTGGTGCGTGGAAATCCCCAGTTGCTTGGCGAGGATCTGACGGTCTCCGCCTGCCTGGTTGAGCATATACACGAAGTCGGAATTTTCAAAGATATTTTCCACCTCGCGGCTGGAAAGTAGATCTTTGACGTTCTGCGTGATTCCGGTGGGGATGCCGCCCCATTTTCTGAATCGCTTCCAAATTTCTACCGTATAAGCAGCGGTCTGTTCCTCCTTCAAAAGCAAGTGCATCTCGTCGATGTAGTAGCGGGTAGACTTGTGAGCGGCACGGTTGATGGTGACACGGTTCCACACCTGATCCTGAACTACCAGCATACCGATTTTTTTAAGCTGCTTGCCCAGTTCCTTGATGTCGTAGCAGATAATCCGGTTATCAATATCCACATTGCTCTGATGATTGAACACATTCAACGAACCCGTTACATAGATTTCCAATGCCGTTGCAATGTACTGAGCTTCTTTTTCTTCCTGCTCCCGCAACAGGTTATAAAGGTCCTCCAAAATCGGCATATTCTCTGGCTTTGGGTCATTGAGATATTCGTTGTAAACCAGCCGTACACAACGGTCAATAATGGTTTTCTGCACCGGCTGCAAGCCCTCCTTACCGCCCACGATCAGCTCACACAAACTGAGGATAAAGTCAGACTTGAGTGACAGCGGGCTTTCATCATCCGAATAGTCCAGATTCAGATCCATCGGATTGATATAGTTGGTTGAAGTAGGTGAGATCTTGATGACCTGCCCATGCAGACGCTCAACAAGAGGTGCGTACTCCGCTTCCGGGTCACAGATAATGACATCATCGCTGGTAAGCAAAAAGCAGTTGGCAATTTCTCGTTTTGCGCTGAAGGACTTACCGGAACCCGGCGTACCCAGAATCAGGCCGTTGGGGTTTTTCAGCAGCTTTCTGTCCACCATGATGAGGTTGTTGGACAGAGCATTGATGCCGTAGTACAGGGCTTCTTTCCCGTTCTGGAACAGTTCCTGCGTAGTAAAGGGCACAAAGATAGCTGTGGAACTGGTGGTCAGTCCTCGCTGAATCTCAATCTGATTGAGACCCAGAGGCAGACAGCTCATCAGCCCTTCTTCCTGCTGGAAGTCCAGCCTGGTCAGCTGACAGTTATACTTCTGGGCAATGGAGCCTGCCTGAAAGATGTTGTTGCCAAGCTGACGGGGATTGTCCGCTGTGTTCAGCACCAGAAAGGTCAAAAGGAACATTCTCTCGTTGCGGCTCTGCAAATCCTGCAAGAGTTTTTTCGCTTCACTGCCGTAGGTAGCAAGGTCAGATGGAATGATGTCCATGTCGTATCCGGCACGGACTGCTTTTTTCTGTTCCTCGATCTTGCTGCGGTCCAGGTCGGTAATCTTTCGCTTTACCGTTTTGATGGCTTTCACCTGATCCACCGACTGAATGTGCATACTCACAATGAGCGAACTTTCCATATCCAGAAAATCAGCCAACAGACGGTCATTCAGCTCCGGTGCGAGAATCTGCAAAAAAGAAACAGCCCCGTATTTCTTACCCATACGGAACTGCTTGCCGGTGCGGAACTCAAAGGAGCTTGGTGCAATAAAATCCTTTGTGGACAGACCGGAAGGAGCCAGCCAGTCCCATTCAAACTGAAACGGGAGTTGTTCATCCATGTGGAATACCGCATGAAGCTGAAAAAGCCTTTCTTTACCGTCCAGCGTTCTGGCAGCTACACCAAGACGCTTGAAGTTATTAAGTATATCTGTCTCAATACGCTCCAGACGGGGCTTGGCGGCTTTGATGCTGTCCGCGTCGATACCAAAGGTCAGGTATTTGGTCTTGATGAGACCGTTGTTACCTCTGGCCAGCTGATTTTGCAGCATTGTGGTGTATTCCTCGCGGATACTGTCAAAGGCGTCCCTCTGGGGCGGGATGGAAATGGAGTTAGCAAAGGTCTCCTCCGATGCCGCAAGGTTCAAAAAAGACAGCTGGAAATGAATCGAGCTGTCAAAATAATTGAGGAAATCACACCACCCCTCAAAGATTGCCGTCTTATCTTCGTTTTGGGAGAGCTGATAGTTGATGTCCTGAAACTGGATGGTCTTTGTGTAGTGGCTGTCCGATATGCGGCAGATTCCGTCCGGCCACATCCGTTCATAAGGGATACTGTCCTGCGCAGATTTTCCTTTTTTGTCCGTGCGGTTAGCGCGGGCAATGGCCGCTTCGATCTGCTTCTTATCGGCGCGGGACAGTTTTTTCTTTGTTTTTACCGGCTGCACAGTTTTTTCCTCGGTTTTTCCGAACATCCGATGCAGCCATTTTTTTATTGCGGTGAACAATGTCATACACCTCCTTATCGAGCATTTCCTGCCGCTTTAATACGGCATAAAAGTTGTTGGTCTGGTAAGGTCGCTGCTTTGGACGGATTACAGCTACTTTGAGAATGTTGCCCACGATCTTTTCCAGGGGCTGTCCATGCTTTTCGTACATAGCCAGCATAAAGAAGGGCAGCATAACCAGCATCATACACATAGCCGCTACACTGTTTCCGGTAGGTTTTCTGAGCAAAAAGAAAAGCGGTACGCCAATAAGCGCTCCGCCCGTGAAGCAGATAAGCTGCCGCTTGGTCAGATTGAACATGACCTTTGTTTTGACTTTTGTTAAGTCCTTGGGTACGGGTACATAAGCCAATGTAGAAACCTCCTTCCGTTTTAGTGCGCCTGAAAGACTGATTTGGCGAGACTGCCGGTTTTGAACAGCGTAAAACATAGCAGTACGGTGTAGCCCACGCAGCTCCAGATTGCCATGATGATGTCATCTTCCAGAGCGATGTTCTGCACCAGCACAGCATAAATTGCCACGCAGACGATAATGAGAAATGCCTGAAAGCCCAGTGCCAGCAGGGATCGGAGGTAATTCTGTCCCATACCGCCCCATTCTTTGCCCATCATTGCAGCCATTGGAACGGGAGCCACCGAAGTTACAAGGTAGATCTCGATCATACGGCCATAAATAACGATAAAGATACAGATATACAACGCCCACATGGTAATGCCAATAAAGAGGGATTGGAACCACAGTCCGAACAGCGGTCCCAAATCCATTTCCATCAGCCTCGGTTCCAGATCGGTCATAACTGAGGAAATGTCAATGGACGCATCCGAATTGATAATCCCTGCCGCCTGCGCCACCACGCTCTGCGCCATATCAAAGACGCCCATCACGATATTCCATGTGTTTGTAACAATGAGGATGGCGGCAGCTGATTTGAACACCCACTTGAAAATCATCCAGGTATCCACATCATGCAGGTTGTTCTTGTCTGCAATCATCTGGATCAGGTCTACGGTCATAACGATAGCCAGGATCACACCTGCAATCGGCACCATGATGGAGTTTGACAGATTCTCAATCATATTGAAAATACTGCCATTCCATCCCTGTGGGGTCTGTCCTACCTGTACGGATATGTCCGCGACCTGTTGGTTTACACTGTCAAACATCCCCGAAAGGTTGCTCATAATACCGCCCACCAGCATTTCTTTCAGCCAATTTGTCAGGGCTTCAAGTAAGAAATCCATACGGTGTCAACCTCCTTTCCGCCGCCCCCGCAGAGCTGCGGGAGCGGCAAGGATTTCATGCAGGAACGCTTAGACAGAGAACAGCCCGGAGAGCAGAGGTACAAGAACCATACCAACAACGGCTACACCAGCACCGGCCATAAGCTGCTTCATGCCCTGGGATTTTGCGCCAGGGTTGTCGTTGCCGTAACCTTCCAACAGGTTGATGACACCCCAGATACCAAGACCAGCGCCCAGAGCGATAACGAGAGTCTGAAGAACGGTAATTGCCTGTTCAAAAAATGCCATAAATAATATTAGCCGGAATCATTTGAATGATTAGTTAGGTTTGTTTCATAAGCGCACAAAAGCCGGAACAATCTGCCCTCGATCTATGAGAGCCTGATTCCGGCTGTCCTCCTTTTTCATTATTTTGTTGATGATTGCCCGCTTTGTACGCCAATGGCCTCAACAGAGGCAGTTGCGGCAAATAGATACGATCACTCCTTTCTCAGCGGAACCGTATTACACGCCCTCCGTGTCTACTTCATATACATCGCAGACCTCATCAGGCTTGAGTTTTAGTCTGGCAGACAAAAATGCTTCAATATCAAAGGTATTTCGCTTGTCTGCATCAGCTGTGTATTTGAAATTAGGGTGTCTGGTAATGTCATACTTGTCTGAAAGAAACGGACGCACACCGCGCAACTGCAAGATGCACTTGCCGCCATCCATAACTGCCAGCTCGTCCTGGCTCATCAGCTCTTTTCCCAATTTCTGATAGTTGAGCGAGTGGGAGGTCTCCCGTCCCCGGCTCTCTCCGGTGTTGTAAGTGTCTATGGTCTCCTTTCCCAGAACAGCCGCCAGCTCTTTCAGCGTTGTTGGCTCTTTGCCACCCAGGAAGATGGAAGTATCCATATTGCCGATGATGGTATCGGCATTATCTTTGTAAATTGCCTTGAGCTGGCTCTGTGCCTGCAACACCAGACAGGCAGAGATTTCACGGCTTCGGATGGTGGCCACCAGCTTTTCCAGCTTCGGAATCTGCCCGATGTTAGCACACTCATCAATCAAACAGCGCACATGAACCGGAAGCCTGCCGCCATACACATCATCGGCCTTTTCACAAAGCAGGTTGAATAACTGGGTGTAGCACATGGAAATGAGAAAGTTAAAACTGTCATCCGTATCACTCATAATGAGGAACAGAGCCGTTTTTCTGTCTCCCAGCGTATCCAGTTCCAACTCATCGTAGGATGTAACCTCGCGCAGCTCCGCAATATCAAATACGGCCAGACGCGCACCGCAGGAAATCAAAATTGACTTGGCTGTTTTGCCAGAGACAAATTGTCAAGGACTTTTTAATCAAATTCACAAAAATCTACAAAAAAGGTGCCAGAAGCACTGTATGGCTCCTGACACCTCGTTTGATAGATTACATTTTTCCGTTCAGCAGGTCTTTGCAGAGATACGCATAGTCTGGCAGCTGGTTGATATATGGCTCCCAGCGCCGCTTGATTTCGGCCAATTCCAGCGGGTCGGCTGCTTCCAGTGCATGATCGTTGCCTGTCATATATAAAACATCCGTAGCTACATCGTCCAAACACCTGTAACAGAGATCGGCGGCAGATTCGATTCTGATACCGGTATCCACATAGACTGGATTTACGCCAATCGCCAGCCAGACATAGCCTACCTTGTCCGACCAGAGCAGTTCAAAATCAGGGCTTTGCCGCAGATGTTCCGCAAAGACCTCCTTTACTCGCTCAATTTCATGCTTCTCTTTTTCTGTGTAAAGCATTTTCGTGTCCTCCTTGACAAAAATTTTGGTGCGAACCATCATCAGTTTAGCACAAGGCGGCTTCGTTTATCAGTCTGTCACATCTGCTGAATTTCATTTTTGAGC
>OJOS01000357.1_pt1 | contig 26783 bp, 25 predicted proteins | sample 1598271 | NCBI WGS metagenome assembly OJOS01 (sample SAMN03922451, study PRJEB24848) | human gut metagenome | isolation source: stool sample | host: Homo sapiens | place: Germany | collected 2009-11
GGAAAGCAAAGAGAACATTAAAACAGATTTCTTCATAGTATCACCTCGCGACAAAGTTAGAACCGAAGCCCGAAAGGGGAGCGAGAGGCAATGGAGGGAATGTCGGATATGCCGACAAAAGAGGCTGCGGCATAAAAGCGCCGCGGCATCAGACCATCCACACCTATCGAATATCAGGATACGCTGATTTGGGGAAAGAGTCAACCATTAATGAAACTACAAATTTTTCTGTCTACCAATGATGGAGCTACATAAAATTTTTTTGGCTATAAAAAAACCCCTCAACCGAGGGGCTTGATAAAAGGGCTTATGCTTAAACCAGTTCGTCGACTTCTTCCAGAATCTGGTTGGTTTCGTAAAAATGTTTGAGATATGTATGCCCGGTTCGTTCCACTTCCTCGTCTTTGATAATGGACTGGTTGTTGCCGTAAACGTTGACCCTATTGTTGTGACTGTCGTCCGGCGTTTCGTCGTAAACGCCGCTGGCGCTTAATGCTTCTATTGCGCTCGGAATATATGCGCTGCCGCCGCTTAATGCGTTGCTGTCTTCTTTTTCGGGGGTGGCGAAAGGCGAAGATTGTTTCTGTTTGTTGTCTCTGTTGTCGTCATTGTTGACCGAAATGTTGTTGGAAGCGTCGATGACTTCCACAAAAGATTCACCCTCGGATCCGATAATATAATTGTGATCCGTATGCTTAACCGGTGCGTTTCGTGTCTGACTTCCCGTTGAGCTCGATACTTTTCTGGTAGACGAAATGCTCATAGTCATTCTCCAAAAGTTCTTGGATAATTCTAAATACTTTATAACTATATGTTATCACAGCTTTTTTTATAAATCCATAATTATTTGTACCGGGAGGATAAATACCAAAAAAAGCCGCAACCTGTTCAGGTTGCGGCTCTGTAAAGACATACGGCATTATTCAGAAGGTTTGTCTTCCTCTCCGTCCTTGTTTTCTTCTTTGTTTTCTTCGCGTTTTTTCTTGGCCTCGTTGATTTTTGCTTCCAGTTCCTTCTTGCCTTTTTCTGCGGCACTGGCCAGAAGTTTAAGCTTTTCTTCTGCCTGAACTTTCAAATCGGGAAGTTTGCCGGCTCCGAAAATGACCACCACGATAACGACGACCAAAAACCACCCCCAAAAACCTGAAAACATATCTATTCTCCTCTTGTTTGTTTCATTCTGTTCAGGACTTCCGTTGCATCATAGTTGTCCCGGTATTTTTCTATCCGGCCGGTAAGGCTTTCGTAATCTCTGGCCACGGCCTCGTAATCGGCAACATAAACGTTATTCTGAAATAAGTTTTTGATTTTTTCAAACCTTATCATCGACTTATCCGACATAAATCCGGCTTTTTTGCATACTTCGGCAGCATCTTCGCTGTCGCCGCCACAGTAGCAGACGGCATCGCAGCCGGCGGCAATGCAGGTTTGGGCTTTTTCGCCGATTTTTCCGCTGAGGGCTTTCATGTCGATGGCGTCCGAAATCAGCAGACCGTCAAAACCGATACGTCCGCGGATAATTTCCCTGATGCCTTTGGCCGACTGTGTGACCGGATTAACCGCGTCTGTTTCGGGAATAACCACGTGTGCGGTCATTCCTGCCGGCGTATGGCTTAGTTTTTCGAACGGAAAAAAGTCTTTTTCCAGCTCTTTCAGCGGCTGGTTCAATATTGGCAGTCCCAGATGCGGGTCGGTTGTAACTCTGCCGTGTCCCGGCATATGCTTGATGCAGGGGCAGATGCCGTTGCGGATATAGCCTTCGACCATAATTTTGCCGTAAACCGCGGTTTTCTTTTCATCATTGCCGAAACAACGGCTTTTCAGCACCGCCGCGGTTTCTTCAAAAGCCAAGTCGAGTACCGGTGCAAAATTCATGTTGATACCGCAGTCTTTCAGGTCTTTGCTTATCAGGAGCACATGTTCGTACACTGCTTTTTCAGCTTCTTCCTGGCCGTAAGTTTCACCGATTTTCCCCAGGACGTACTGCGATGCGTACGGACGAAATTCCGGTTCTGCCAGTCTTCTGACCCGGCCGCCTTCCTGATCGACGGCGATAATGATGTTTTCGTCTTCCGCCGCTTCCCGTATTTGCCTTGTCAATTCGGCAAGCTGGGAACGGTTCTCGATATTGCGGGCAAAAAGGCTGACGCCGAGCGGACGGTATTGCTCAATCAGTCTTCGTTCGCCGTCGGACAGCATTGTTCCGGCGACGGAAATCAGAGCGGCGGAAATAGGTTTGTTCATGAATTTGTCCTTACAGTAAAATCGAAAGAATAAACTTTGCGCCTTTAATCAGCAGCATGCCGAAAAAATTCAGGTCAAAGCCAAAACGGCCGCCGACAGCCGGAAGAATAAAAGCGATTAACACAATGGCAGCCAGTCCCTGTCTTTCGGCACTGATGTATTTCTGCGCCCATGGTTTTTTTATCCAACCAAACAGAATTTTGGAACCGTCCAGCGGCGGAATGGGGAGGGCGTTAAAAATTGCCAGCACCACGTTGAAAACGACCATGTTGAGCAGAAACAGGCCGATAACGCCCTGTGCCGTGCTTTGCGGCAGAATGCTGATAAATTTGAGCAACACGGCGGAAACGACGGCTAAGGCCAGATTCGTCACAATTCCGGCCGACGCGACAATAATCAGGTCGCGCTTTGAGCGACGCAAATTGTTGAAATTGACGGGTACGGGCTTTGCCCAGCCAAACATAAAACCGGCCTGCGAAAAATAAAGCAGAGCCGGCAGCAAAATCGTACCGAAAAGATCGACGTGTTTAAGCGGGTTCAAAGTCAGCCTGCCGCAAATTTTTGCCGTATTGTCTCCCAGACGGTAAGCTGCATAGCCATGCGCCAGCTCATGCAGCACAATCGCCAGAATTATCGGAACAAAATTTACAATCAGGCTGACCATACTCATTATTTTTTCTTCACGATACAGGTTCCGCCCAGCGCCTTAATGTCGCGGCAGAGGTTGTCCGCGCCGGACCTGTCCGCAAAGGTGCCTGCTTTCAGACGGTAGAAAACACCGTCGAAGTCAAGGTCCGCAGTTTCGATTTCATGCGGCTGCCCCTGCAACGGCGGATACTTTTTAACCAATGTGTTCCAGGCGTTTTCGGTTGCTTTTTTGTTTTGCGAACTCATCAGCTGAACTTGCCAGGTTCCGGCCGGAGCTGTTTTCGCGGAAACGGTTTTTTCCGTGGCTGCCGGAACCGGAACGGCGGCGGGAGCCTGCTGGAGTTTGGCCGCGGCTTCGGTCTTTTCGTTAATGCTCCAGTCTTTGTTGGGAACTTTTACCTTTTCGCCCTTGACGATTTTTACCGTGTCGACTTTTGCCGGAGCCACAACGGCAGCCTGCGAGGCTTCCTTAATGCTGACGACTTTTTCTTCGGCTTCTTCCTTGGCGGCGACAATCTTCTGCGCTTCGGCAATTACTTTCGGAGCCTCGTCCTGAACCGGAACTGCCGCGGCTTTCTCAAACATATCGTCCGGAACTGAGGCGGTCTGCGGTGCTGGTTCGATTATCGGCAGTTTTGGCTGTTCCGGCGGCGGCAGTAGATTTTCGACTTTCGTGTCGTCCTCCGGCTTTTTTTCAACAATGTCGTAAACCGATTTGTCCTGATTCAGAATTTCCATGCCGCCCGGTTCGCTCGGCTGTACTTTGATGGCGGTCTGCGGTCTGCGGATAACCGGAATCTCTTCCGGGTTGTTGACGGTATACCGCGGAGACAGGACAAACCACCCGACGATGCCGGCCAGCGCCACGCCGGAAACGGCGCCGATGAAAACGCTTTTCGAGCGCTTCATTTCAATGCGTTTTTCTTCAAAGTTTGCGGCGGACTGATCGGCAATCTTCTGGCGGAATTCGTTTAAAAAATCATCGTTTTTGCTGTCGTCCGGAAATTCCTGAAACATCCTTCTTCTCCTGCAATTAAAATTCTTTATTAACCACTATAAGCGATAAAACTTTATAATCCTTTAACGGACAAGCGCAAAACCGCCTAAAAACGGGTGTGCGGGTCAAAAAGCCGCCGATGTTCCTCTATGGCCGCAATATCGGTCATGCCGGCGATATATTCGCAGACGACCTCGGCCGTTTCGGCGTCTTTGGCCTGCGTTCCGATAAACGCACGCGTTTCCATCGGCAGCAGTTTGCTGTCGTTCATGAAGACGGCAAACAGTTCCTCGACGATTCTCTGCGATTTCATGTCCATGCGCGCAATCGGCGTCGCCGTGTAGAAATATTCTTTCAGAAACCTGCGCAGCAGTTTGATGTCCGCTTTCATGCCGTCGGAAAAGTCGATCATGAATTTCTTTTGCTTCCGGGCGTCGTCGCAGTTTCTGATTTTGTGTTCGGCGATGTTGTTCCGGCTGTTTTTCAGCACGTCAAAAATCATTCGGGCAATCATGTTGCGGGTAACGGCGTAGATTTTCAGATTGTCATCTGCGCCGGGATGCTGTTTTTCGAACTCTTTCAGAATGTCGTTGACAAAAGGCAGCTCGCGCAGCTTTTCAATGCTGAAAAAACCGGCTCTGAAACCGTCGTCGATGTCGTGGTTGTTGTAGGCGATGTCGTCGGCAACCGCGCCGACTTGTCCTTCCAGAGAAGAATAATGCCCGAGGTCAAGGTCAAATTTTTTGTTGTATTCCTTCAGATAACGACTGGTAATTCTCTTAATCGGGCCGTTGTGCTTAACCGTTCCTTCAAGCGTTTCCCAAGTCAGGTTCAGGCCTTCAAATTCCGGATAGTGGATTTCAAGTTTGGTCATAATCTTCAACGACTGGATGTTGTGGTCAAAGCCGCCGAATTTTTTCATGGCGTTTTGCAGGCCGCGCTCGCCGGCATGGCCGAACGGCGAATGTCCGAGATCATGTGCCAGCGCGATGGCTTCACCAAGTTCTTCGTTCAGTCCCAGACATTTGCAGATGGTGCGCGTAATCTGCGCAACTTCAATGCTGTGCGTCAGCCGCGTACGGTAGTTTTTGCCCTCGTGATAGGCGAAAACCTGCGTTTTGCCGTCCAGCCTGCGGAAAGCCGACGAGTGAATCAGCCGGTCTCGGTCGCGCTGAAACGGCGAACGGATAACGTTGGTAAAATCGGCATAGAGACGCCCGCGGCTTTTTTCGGGCGTAAGTGCATAAGTTGCCAGTTCCATATTTTTTGTCTTCCTTTTAACATTTTATCATATATACTTAACAGACAAAATTAAAGAATTGGTAAAGGCACAGAATGAAAATAGCGACCTACAACGTCAATTCCGTCAACGCCCGCATGGAAAACCTTGCGGCCTGGCTGTCCGAAACCCGGCCGGATATCGTCCTTCTGCAGGAAATCAAGGCAGAGTTTAACGCTTTTCCTTTTTGGGATTTGCAGATGGCCGGTTATGAGGCAAAAATCCTCGGTCAGAAAAGCTACAACGGCGTGGCGGTGCTCAGCCGCGGAAAAATAAAGGTTGTCAGCGAAGGGCTTCCCGGTTTCGCGGACGAAAACGCCCGTTATCTGGAAGCCGACGTCGAAACCGGCGAAGGCACGGTCCGCGTCGCCTCGATTTATCTGCCGAACGGCAATCCGCCTTACAATGCGCCGGACGACGTTTCGAAGTTTGAATATAAGCTGCGCTGGATGGACGCTTTCCTGCAGCATGCGCGGGAACTTCTCCGTCGCGGCGGGCCGGTGGTTCTCGGCGGCGATTTCAATGTTATTTTTACCGACGCCGATGTTTACAATCCTGAACTTTTCCGTGCCAACGCGCTGATGAAAAGCGAAGTCCGCGAACGCTTCCGCGCCTTGTTGTATCAGGGCTGGTTTGACGCTTTCCGCACGCTTCACCCGCATGAAGTCGGCTACACTTTCTGGGACTATTCCGGCAATGCGCTGAATGCCGATTACGGCATGCGGATTGACTATCTGCTGCTTTCGCCGCAGGCCGCCGACGCGCTGACGTTCTGCGCGGTTGACAAAACGCCCCGCCTGGGTGTAAAACCCTCCGATCACACGGCCTTGGTTGCCGAACTGAATTTGAAAGACGATGACAAAAAGGAAAAATAAGAAATTTCGCGGCGATACGCGTCTCCTGGAAGTATATGACGTCGGCAGCGGGGGCGACTTGGTTGCGCGCCCGGCAGACGGTTCGCCGGCGCTGCGCATTTATGTTGCGTCCAATAAAAAAATCAAACCGCCGCTGGAAATCGGCGACTGCTTTCTCGGCAGGGTAAAACGCGTCGGCGGCGATTTGTGGGCCAAGCCTTTTGCGCGCACTTCCAAAGCCGGCGGCGAAACCGAAGCGGAGAAGATTTTCGGCGTCGTCGAGCGGCGCGGCAATGAGTATTATCTCAGGCCGTCGCAGAAAAATGCCCGGCTGGATTATCTGCTTGACGATATCGGCAAATGCCGGGATGGCGATTTTGTGGCGGCCATGCTTATCGGCGAGCGCAAATTCAAACAAGCGCGTATTTTCAAAAATTACGGGCCTTTTGATCTGAATAAGGCGGTTTCTTGTCTGGTGCTGGACAAATACGGCATCGGCTGCGATTTTCCCGAAGCCGTCGGCAAAGAGACCGCGCGCTGTCCGAAGTTTTCCAAAAAAGGGCGGGCCGACCTGACTTCCGTGCCGCTGGTAACCATAGACGGCGACGATTCCAAAGATTTTGACGATGCGGTTTACGCCGAGCGTACGGCATCCGGTTTCAACCTGATTGTCGCCATTGCCGACGTGGCTTTTTATGTTCGTCCCGGAAGCGCGCTCGACCGCGAAGCTTACCGGCGCGGCAATTCGGTTTATCTGCCCAATATGGTGGTGCCGATGCTGCCCGAAAAGCTGAGCAACGATCTGTGCTCGCTCAAACCGAAAGTCGAGCGGGCGGCAATTGCCTGCTTTATGAAAATAGACCGCAGCGGCAATCTGAAAAGCTACGAATTTAAGCGTGCCGTCATAAAGTCGGCGGCAAGGCTGACTTACCGCGAAGTGCAGGATGCCTTTGACGGCCGGTTCAATGCGCAGACCTCGGGGCTTTTTACCACCGTCATTCAGCCGCTTTACGAAGCATATTTTGCCTTGGACAAGGCAAGGAAAAAACGCGGCGCGCTGGAACTCGACGTTCCCGAAGTTAAGATAAAAGTCGGCAAAGACGGGCTGATACAGTCGGTTTCCAAGGCGGAACACTATGCCAGCCACAGCTTGGTCGAAGAATTTATGATTAATGCCAACGTGGCGGCGGCCAGGGTTCTGGCGGCGCAGAACCTGCCCGTGATGTATCGTGTCCACGAAAAGCCGCTTAAAGAAAAGCTTGACGAGATTAAACCGCTGCTGCGCAGCCTGCGTCTGAAACTTCCCGAACAGCCGGCGCTGAAGCCCGCTCATTTTAACCGGCTTTTGGAAGCCTGTGCCGGCAAAGGCTGGTCGGCGGGTATCGGCAATCTTATTTTGCGGCTGCAGGCTCAGGCGCGTTACAGCCCCGAGCATCTCGGCCATTTCGGTCTCGGGCTTGCCGACTATGCGCATTTTACGTCGCCGATACGCCGCTATGCCGATTTGCTGATTCACCGCGCCCTCATCAAGGCATACAACATGCCGGACGGCGGCGGTCTTGAAGATAATGCCGACCGCGGTCTTTTTGAACAGATAGGCGAGCACATTTCCGCAACCGAACGACAGGCCGTCTGTGCCGAACGCGAAACCGTCGCCAGATTTCTTTCCGCCTATATGCAGCCGGCGCTTGGCAGTGATTTTGACGTCAAAATTTCCGGACTGACTTCGGCGGGCATCTTTGCCGCGGTGGAAAGTCTCGGCGCCGAGGGGCTGATCCCGATACGCACGCTGCCGGACGACGATTATCAGCTGCGCAACTGCGGTTTTGAACTTTTCGGTACCCGCAGCGGGCGGACCTTTATGTTTGGCGACGTTATCCGGGCGCGGCTGACCGAAGCTTCCCCCGTAACCGGCGGGCTGATATTTAAATATGTTGATGAACACGACGGCGTCGATTATTTTGAAAAGGGTTCCCGCGGCAGTTTCCGCATTGTGCCGCCCGGTGCGGCGCCCGAACCGGAAAGGGGAAAAGCGCGCGGACGCAGAAAAGCCAAATTGAAGCCAGGAAAAAGTAAAAAATGAAAAAGCTGCTGTTGACGTTTTTGTTTGTTGTTTTGGTGGTTCCTCAGACGTCTGCCGACGAGGCGGCGCGCCTTTCACGAGTTTATGCCGCTGTGGCACGGGATTATGTCGAACCGGTTGAAGTCGGCCGCTTTGCCGTCCTGACTCTGAAGTCGCTTAATGCGCTGGATAAGCGGATTCAGGTTGCCGACGACGGCAAACGTCTGACGCTTTATGCTTCGGGACGCGTGGTTAAGGTCGCGCCGAAGCCGGATGATGGCGGGGACATTGCCGCCTGGACGCGCCTGACGCAGGATTTTATCCGTGAAGCCTGTCGCTTTTCGCCGTCGCTGGAAAGGCGCGATTTTGAAATTGTCGACCGTCTGCTGGCCGATGCTCTGCCCAAATTTGACCGTTCGTCGGTTTATTATAACGGTTTTGCTCCCGAAAAGAAAAGCCGCGGCGGACTTTCGCGGGCTTATGCCGACCGTATGATTGACGGCGTCCTGTATATCCGTCTTGGAGCTTTTAACAAATATACCGGCGAAAATATCCGCAGAACCCTGAGCGAAAATCCCGATTGTACGAGCGTAATTCTTGATTTGCGCGGAAATCCCGGCGGCCTGCTGTCCGAGGCGGTGGAAGTCAGCGGCCTGTTTCTGGATCGGGGCAGCGTCATCGCCTATATCCGCGGCCGCAGCGGCGATTCGGACAAATATTATGTTGCCGACGGCGGCGATATCCTGAACGGCAGGCCGTTGGTTGTGCTGATTGACGGACAGACGGCTTCTTCGGCCGAAGTTATGGCCGCCGCCCTCCGGGAACAGGGGCGGGCGGTGCTGGCCGGTACCCGCAGTTACGGCAAAGGCACGGTTCAAAAGCTGATTTCGCTGGAAAACGACAGTTCTATGGCTTTGACGGACGCCTATTTTTATACGCCTTCCGAACAAAAGATTGACCGTGTCGGCATTTTGCCTGACGTCTGCCTTTCCGGCAGAGAAGAAAACGACAGTCCGGAACGTATTGTTTCGCGTCGCTTTGACGATTGTCCGCCCGAAAACCGGCAAAATGCGGAAATTGATGTGGAAACCGCCCGGCTGCTTCTGAACAAAAACTTGTGAGATTCTTGTTGACATTATGTCCAAAAAATGTATATTACGCCTAAATGTTGATTTTGAAACCTATTTTAAAGAGTAAAAAACATGGCAAAAGCAATAAAAGTTAAAGTAAAATTAGAGAGCACGGCCGGTACCGGCACATTCTACCTTGCTGAAAAGAATCCGCGGACTCATCCGGAAAAACTGTCGTTGAAAAAGTATGACAAGAAATCCAAAAAGCATGAAGAGTTTGTAGAAAAGAAGCTTAAGTAATTCTTTCAGAAGTTTAAGTTGTAAGTTTGTAAAAGTACCGTGGTTTTGTTCCCGGTACTTTTTTTTGCGTTTCGGCCTGACGTCAATATCGGACAATAAAGTAATGTATGTTAATGTGTCGTCATGATTGACGGGGTTAATTCTCCAACAGGCCGGCTTTTTCATATTCTTTGCGAAGGTGTTCAATCTCAACATCGGTATAGCGCTGGGTCGTTGTCAACGAAGCATGTCCCAGCAGCTCCTGAATCGAGCGGAGATCGGTGCCTTCGGCCAGCAGATGCGTGGCAAACGAATGTCTGAGCGCGTGCGGCGTTACCGTATCGGGCAGTCCGAGCTCCGCCCTGATTTTTTCCAGCCGCCGCTGAATTACCCGCGGCGTCAGCCTTTCGCCGCGTGCCCCCAAAAACAGGGCTTCGCCGCGGTTCATTTTATAAGGGCATTCCTGTCTGTAAGCATCTACTGCCGCAATCACGGCCGGCAGCAGCGGTACAATCCGCGTCTTTTGTCCCTTACCGGTAATTCGCATGAAATCTTCGTTGTCCAGATCGCCGACATTCAGCGACAACGCTTCCGAAATACGCAGTCCGCAGCCGTAAAGCAGGGTAAAGACAGCCTTGTCGCGCAGACTCATCCAGTATGCGTCGCCGGGGTTCTTGGCGTTTTGCAGTTCAGCCGCCCGTCGGAGAACGTCAAAAGCGTCGTCCATATCCAGCGCCTTGGGCAGAATTTTTGACTTCCGCGGCGAAGATATGACGCTGATTGCCGGATTTTTAACAATATTGTTGCGGTCCAGCCATTTGAAAAAGTTTTTGACAGCCGAAACTTCGCGGGCGATGGAACTTTTTTCCAGATGTTTTGCCGCGCGCGAAGCCAGATAGGCGCGAAAGTCCCGCACGTCAAGCCGGCCCAGTTTCGCCAGTGTCAAAGGTTTTTCAAAAAAGGCGAAAAAAGCCGATAAGTCCCGAAAATAAGCGTCCAGCGTATGTTCGGAATAGCCGCGCTCGCTTTTAAGCCAGTCCTGCCAGCGTCCGACAATTTCCCGCGCATCATCGGCAGCGTTGTATTTGATTTCGCTTTTCATGTTTTCAGCATACGCTTTGCAGGTTAACTTTTCGTATAGATATTGACATTTTTGCATTTGCGTCATATTTTCGCCCGGAATAAATTCTATTATAAATTAAAAAATAAGGTTATGTTAAAAGCTATTATTAAAGGAAAACCCGAAAGAATCAGCGAATTTACCGCTGTATTTGTCGAAGTGGTTTCGGGGAGTTTGCAAAACGGCAGAGTGAGAAATCTGAAGTTGGTAGAAGCCGAAACGGATGAAAAGAGCCTGGAGGCGCTCAATTGTTCGGAAATCGGAGACAAAGTGGTTCTGGATGTCCGCGAAGCCGGGAAAATAACCGGTTTTTATAATGTTTCCAAAAATCTGGGGCTTGCGGAGTTGAAAAACGCTTTGTGAAAGCGGCTCCCGTCAATTACTGTGTTAAAAGATTATGGAAAGTTTTGAAGCAATCGTTGTCAGAGTAAGCCGACCTTTCGCCTATAATAAAGACGGCGTGGTCAACAGTTGTATTAAGATGCTCGTTGATGTTAAAAATGTCGGCAAAAAAGTTTTAACGTTTGTTCAGGAGGAGGAATATTTTGATTATTCTCTCACGCCTTACAGCCCGGCGGATAATCTGAAAACCTTGCCGCCGTTTGTTTTCGCTTCTCTGTGTGAAAAGGATGACAAGCTGCGTGTCAGGCTCAAGGCAAATGCGGAAGGAAATTGGCGGTCTTACGACATTGATGTGATGGAGAACCTGACCAACGGCTTAACCTGTCGCTGAATACATTTTGAAAAAAAACGGCCGAATTGCAAGATTTCGGCCGTTTTTTTGTGCGTAACCTGCAATCGGATTTGTTTTAAAATCGGCAGATTGATATGATAAGCGGCAGATAACAGTTCAGAGGATTGTCCGTGTCACAGATTATCGGCGTTTTGCTGCCGTTGCCGTTCAACGATGTTTTCGATTACAAAACCGAGGAGAATGTCCCGCTTGGTTCTTTTGTCCGTGTACCTTTCGGCCGCGAAAGGCAGATTGGTGTTGTTTGGAAAATCGGTCGTTCGTCCAGACTGGAAGAAAACAAAATTAAAGCGGTATCCGAAGTTTTAAATTTTCCGCCGTTGTCGGAAGCGTTGCGCAAATTCGTGACTTTCGTCGCTTCGTATAATATGGCTTTTCTGGGCCTCACGCTCAAAATGGTTATGGGCGTCAAAGCCGTTTTCGACGACAATCAGACCATGACGCTGTACCGTCTTTCCGGCAAAACGCTGGCAGAGGCAAAACTTAAAAATTCCGATGCCCGCTGGCGGGTAATGGAACTTCTTCGGCATTATCCCTACACCCGGGCCGAAATCTGCGCCGGGGCCGGCTGCGGTTCGTCTGTTGTCAAAACCATGATTGATGCCGGTGTGCTGGAGCCCTTTACCGTTGAAAAGAAAAAATCCTTTCAGCTGCCCGATGCCGAACACCAAAAAGTCAGCCTGACCGCCGAGCAGGCTGAAGCCGCTGCTCGACTGGTTGCCAAAATCGGCGGCGGATTTTCGGTTACGCTGCTGGACGGCGTTACCGGTTCCGGCAAAACCGAAGTTTATTTCGAGGCCGTTGCCAAGGCGCTGGAAAACGGCCGCCAGGTACTGATTATGGTGCCGGAAATTTCTCTGACGACGCAGTGGCTGAACCGTTTTGAAAAACGTTTCGGCGTCCGTCCAGCCTGCTGGCATTCGGGATTGGGACAGCGCGAGCGCATGGACAACTGGAGCGCGGTCATCGACGGCCGCGCCAAAGTAGTGGTCGGCGCGCGTTCGGCTTTGTTTCTGCCCTTTGCGGATCTTGGCCTGATTGTTATAGATGAGAGTCATGACCACTCGTTCAAACAGGAAGACGTTGTCAATTATCAGGGGCGCGATATGGCGGTTGTCCGTGCCAAGTTTGAAGGTTTTCCGCTCATTCTTTCCACCGCGACCCCGGATTTGGAAACCGTCTGCAACGTGGAAGAGGGAAAATACGATTCCGTCCGTTTAACAAGCCGTTATGCTGCGGCGGTAATGCCCGAGATTAAAATTATCGACCTCAAAAAGGACAAACCGCAAAAGGGAACCTGGGGCGTTTCGTGGCTGGCGCCGACACTGGTTAATGCTCTGGCCGAAAACCTCGGAAAAGGCGAACAGTCGGTCTTGTTTCTCAATCGCCGCGGCTATGCGCCGCTGACCATTTGCCGCGATTGCGGACACCGCATTCAATGTCCGAACTGCACCGCCTGGCTGACCGAACATCGCAGCAGCAATTCGCTGGTCTGTCATCATTGCGGCTACACGACGGCCATTCCGCCGCGCTGCCCCGAATGCGGTTCCGAAGACGGGCTGACGGCCTGCGGCCCCGGCGTGGAGCGAATTGCCGAAGAGGTTAAAGGGCGTTTCCCCGATGCCCGGATTGAAATTCTTTCCAGCGATATTACCTCATCTCTGGCCGAAGTTTCGGCGGTTATTCGCAAAATGGAGCAAGGGGAGGTGGATATTCTCATCGGCACGCAGATACTGGCCAAGGGACATCACTTTCCGAGCCTGACGCTGGTCGGGATTGTCGATGCCGATTTGGGGCTGATGGGCAGCGACTTGCGGGCTTCCGAACAGACGTTTCAGCTGCTGTCGCAAGTTTCCGGCCGTGCCGGCCGCGGCGAGAAAAAAGGCACGGTTTACCTGCAAACGCTTTATCCGGAAAATGCGGTATTACAGGCGCTTATCGCCAATGACAGAGATAAGTTCTTAACTTTGGAAAAAAAGACCCGCCGGATTCTCAAAATGCCGCCTTATGGAAAACTGGCCGCAATTATTGTTTCCGGCACCAACCGTGACCAGACCGAAAATGTTGCCGTCCGTTTGGGGCAGGCGGCGCCGAACAGCGACTGTATTTCAACGCTGGGGCCGGCGCCGGCGCCGATTTACATGCTGCGCGGCAGATATCGCTACCGGCTGCTGGTCAAAACTGCAAAAAACATAAAAATTCAGGAAGTTGTCCGCGAGTGGCTGCGCCGTGTGGATTGTCCGTCAAACGTGCGGATAGAAGTGGACGTCGATCCTTACTCGTTTATGTGATAAAAAAACGAATATTAATAAATTTGAAACTAATTATTATATATTATCCAACCATCTTAAAAGAAAACTGAGTGCTTGAAATTGAAAAAAGATTCGAAAACCAAAATCGCCCGCGTCTATGCTCTGGCTCTTTATGAAGCAGCCGAGGAAAGGAAGGCGGTGCCGCAGGTTTCGGACGATATGATGAAGCTTCTCGACGCCGTCAGGGCCGATGCCGGCATCGTCAAATGCCTGGCCAACCCGCTGTGGGGGCTTGATGACAAAAAAGCGGCGCTGCGCGAGGTGGCTGCCAGGATGAAGCTGAATGCCGAAACCCTGAACTGTCTGGATTTGATAGCCGAAAACGGCCGTTTTGCCGAACTTCCGCAGATACTGGAAGCTTTTCGGCATGTCTATTATATCAGGCATGATATTGCCGAAGTCGAAGTCGGAACGGTCAGGGAGCTTTCCGCCGCGCAGGACAAAAAGCTCCGCGCCAATCTGGAAAAGATGCTTTCCCGGAAAGTTGTGGTTAAATACGAGATTAAGCCTGAACTTCTCGGCGGTCTGGTAATAAAGTTTAACTCGAATATGATTGATGATTCGCTCAAGTCTAAGCTGAATCGTCTGGAATTAGTAATGAAAGGTGGACAATAATGTCTGTACACGCAAGCGAAATATCTTCCATTATTAAGGATAAAATTGCCAAATCCGATGTCGATGTCGACGTTTCGGAAGTCGGCCGCGTTTTGTCCGTCGGTGATGGTATTGCCCGCATTTACGGGTTGGATAAGGTTCAGGCTAACGAAATGGTCGAGTTTGAATCCGGCGTTAAGGGAATGGCTCTTAACCTTGAGGAAGACAATGTCGGCGTCGTTATTTTCGGTTCCGACCAGCAGATTAAGGAAGGCGACACAGTCAAGCGCACTGACAAAATCGTGAGCGTTCCGGTCGGTAAGGAGCTGCTTGGTCGCGTCGTTGACGCGCTTGGCGAGCCGATTGACGGCAAAGGCCCGATAAAGGCGAAAGAGTTCAGCTATTCCGAAGTGAAGGCTCCGGGTATCATTCCGCGGAAGAGCGTGCACGAACCGATGCAGACCGGCCTTAAAATCGTCGATTCTCTGATTCCGATCGGCCGCGGCCAGCGCGAGCTGATAATCGGCGACCGCCAGACCGGCAAAACCGCCATTATTTTGGACACCATCATCAATCAGAAGCATATTAACGAACAGGCCAAATCCGAAAAGGAGAAAATGTACTGCGTTTATGTCGCGGTCGGACAGAAACGTTCTACCGTTGCTCAGGTTGTAAAAACCCTGAAAGACCACGGCGCCATGGATTATACCATCGTTGTCGCTGCCACCGCTTCCGACCCTGCGCCGATGCAGTTTATCGCGCCTTATTCGGGCTGTGCCATGGGCGAGTATTTCCGCGACCGCGGTATGCACGCCGTCATCTTCTATGACGACCTGAGCAAACAGGCCACGGCATACCGCCAGATGTCGCTGCTGCTCCGTCGTCCGCCCGGGCGTGAAGCTTATCCCGGCGACGTCTTCTATCTGCATTCTCGTCTGCTTGAGCGCGCCGCCAAAATGAACGATGCCGAAGGTGCCGGTTCTCTGACCGCCCTGCCGGTTATCGAAACGCAGGCCGGCGACGTTTCCGCTTATATTCCGACCAACGTCATTTCGATTACCGACGGTCAGATATTCTTGGAAACCAGTCTGTTTTATCAGGGCGTCCGCCCGGCGGTAAACGTCGGCATTTCTGTCAGCCGCGTCGGTTCCGCCGCCCAGATTAAGGCCATGAAACAGGTGGCCGGAAAAATCAAGCTGGAACTCGCGCAGTACCGCGAAATGGCCGCCTTTGCGCAGTTTGCCTCCGACCTCGACCAGTCGACCAAAAATCTGCTGGCTCGCGGCGAAAGGTTGACCGAACTGCTGAAACAGCCGGTTTATCACCCGATGCCGGTTGCCGAAGAGGTTATTGCCATTTTCGCCGGTGTCCGCGGCTATCTGGACAAGATACCGGTCGGCGAGGTCAAGTCTTTTGAGGCAAAGGCTCTGGCTGCCGTCAAGGCTTCCCGTCCGGAATTTTTGGAACAGATTCGCGAAGAAAAGGTTATCTCCGAAGAATTGGATAAGAAACTTACCGAATTTTTCGACGGTTTTCTGATCGAATTTATTGGTGAAGAAAAAGCAGCGTAAGGAAAAACGATGGCGGGCTTAAAAGAATTAAGAACCAGAATCGAAACGATTAAATCCACGGAGAAAATCACTTCGGCAATGAAGATGGTCGCCGCAGCCCGTCTGCGGCGCTCCCAGGGTTTAATCGAAAAGTGCCGGTTCTACAACAACAATATTTTAGCCTCGGCAAACCGTGTCCTTTTTGAACTCCGGCAGGAAGAGCAGAAGAAAAATGTCCGTTTTGTCTATCCCGAGCTGATGCGCGGCAGCGGCAAAGCCGAAAACTATCTGCTGCTGGTCTTTACTTCCGACCGCGGCCTCTGCGGCAGCTACAATTCCAATGTGGCGCGCGAAGCCTCAAAGCGGATTGAAGAACTTCTCGGCAGCGGCAAAAACGTCAAAATCCTGTGCATCGGCAAAAAGGGACGCGACATTCTCAAACGCAAATATGCGGGCATGATTGTCGACACGATTGAGGGGATTGCCAGAAAAGGCGCTAAATATTATGAGGCCGTCGACTTGGGACAGCGGGTTCTGGATATGTATGCCAAAGGCGAATTTGACGTCTGCGAAACCGTTTCCAGCCGTTTTCGCTCGGCCATCAACCGCGAAATCGTCGTCAGGCAGGTGTTCCCGGTGCAGATTGAAGATTTTGAATATAATCGCCTGCATGCGCCGGTCAATGTCTACAAAGGCGCTTTTTACGATTATGAGCCGGGCTTGCTGGAAATACTGGACGGTCTTCTGCCGCTTCTTTTCCGCAGTAGCCTGTTCCAGGCGATTGTGCACAGTCAGGCATCCGAACACGGCGCGCGCATGACCTCAATGGACAACGCCACCCGCAACGCCAAAGACATGATTTCCGGTTTAACCCTGCGCTATAACCGAATTCGCCAGACGGCAATTACCACCGAGCTGATAGAAATTATCGCCGGTGCCGAAGCGCTTTAAGTGATGATTAAAGGAGAGATTAATGACTGAAAAGAAAACAGCGGCAAAAGCTCCGGCCAAAAAGACGGCCGCTCCGAAAAAAACGGCCGGCAGAAAAAAGGCCGCAAGTGTTGCCGAATTTGACGCCAAGTCGATTAAGGAACTGAAAAAGGAAGAAAAGGCCGCTGCCGCCAAAGTTAAAAAGATTGAGAAAAAAGAGCGGGGCTCCGGTCAGCTCGGCCATATTTCGCAGGTTATGGGCGCGGTTGTTGACGTTAAGTTTGAGAATGTCGACGAACTGCCGAACATTCTGACCGCTTTGGAATGTGACAACCACGGCAAAAAACTGGTGCTCGAAGTTGCCCAGCATTTGGGCGAGAGCGTTGTCCGCACCATTGCCATGGATACGACCGACGGTTTGGTCAGAGGTTTGGAAGTCGTTAATACCGGACACCCGATTCAGGTTCCGGTCGGTCCTGAACTTCTCGGCCGCATCATCAACGTCATCGGCGAACCTGTTGACGGTCTCGGCCCGGTAAAATCAAAAACGGAGTTTCCGATACATCGTCCGGCGCCCGCTTTTGTCGACCAGTCGACCGAAACCGAGATTCTGACGACCGGCATTAAGGTTATCGACCTGCTTGAGCCTTATGCCAAAGGCGGCAAAATCGGTTTGTTCGGCGGTGCCGGTGTCGGCAAGACTGTTCTGATTATGGAGCTGATTAACAACATCGCCAAAGGTCACGGCGGCTATTCCGTCTTTGCCGGTGTCGGCGAAAGAACACGCGAAGGCAACGACTTATATCATGAGATGATTGAATCCGGCGTTATTGACCTCAAGGGCGGCAAATCCAAAACCGTTCTCGTTTACGGTCAGATGAACGAACCGCCGGGAGCCCGTGCCCGCGTGGCTCTGAGCGGTCTGACACAGGCCGAATATTTCCGCGACGAAGAACATCAGGACGTTTTGTTCTTCGTTGACAACATTTTCCGTTTCACACAGGCCGGTTCCGAGGTTTCCGCACTGCTGGGCCGTATTCCGTCCGCCGTGGGCTATCAGCCGACTTTGGGCACGGATATGGGCGCCATGCAGGAACGTATTACTTCTACCAAGAACGGTTCCATTACTTCCGTTCAGGCGGTTTACGTTCCGGCCGACGACCTGACTGACCCGGCGCCGGCAACGACTTTTGCCCATTTGGACGCTACCACCGTTCTGTCGCGCCAGATTGCCGAACTCGGCATTTATCCGGCGGTTGACCCGCTTGATTCGACCAGCCGCGTGTTGGACCCGACCGTCGTCGGCGAAGAGCATTATCAGGTTGCGCGCCAGGTGCAGGAAGTTTTGCAGAAATACAAGTCGCTGCAGGATATCATCGCCATTCTGGGTATGGACGAACTGTCGGAAGAAGACAAGCTGACGGTTGCCCGTGCCCGCCGTATTCAGAAGTTCCTGTCGCAGCCGTTCCACGTTGCCGAAGTCTTTACCGGAACGCCGGGCGTCTTCGTCAAACTGGAAGATACGATTAAAGGCTTCAAGGGTATTCTGGAAGGCAAGTACGACCATATTCCCGAGCAGGCTTTCTATATGGTCGGTACCATTGAGGAAGTGCTTGAGAAAGCCAAGAAAATGGAGGAGGAAGCCGCTTAGCGGTTTCTTCCGTTTCCTTAAAAGAGGTTAAAAGATGGAAAAAGGCATTATCTTCAGAATATCGCGGCCGTACAAAGTATATCGTACGGCCATGGCGCCGAAAATCGTCGTTCCCGGCGTTAAGGGCGATTTGACGGTTTTGGTTGACCGCGCGCCGACGCTGGTTCAACTGCGCGACGGGCTGGTGCAGGTGCTGGACAAGGCCGATAAGGTAACCGAACGCTACTTCATCAAAGGCGGCATTGCCGATATTGCCCGCAACCGCTGCGCCATTTCGACCGAAAAGGTTGTTGCCTATGAAAACACGGACGTCGAAAAAGCCACGGCCAAACGCGACGCCGCCATCTATGATGAAGACAAGGCTTATTATCAGATGATAATCGATTATCTGACCACTTTCGGAAATAAGGAAAAATAAGCAAAAAGCCCCTCAGAAGAGGGGCTTTTTTCTTTGTTATGTTCGTCTTTTTTCCTTACCGTCATGCTCGGGTTTAACCCGGGCATCTCTTTTTAGATTCTCGTGTCAAGCCCGGCAATGATGGTATTATTTTTCTTCTGTCATCCTCGAACTCTTCCCTGTCATATTCGGGCTTGACCCGAATATCGCCTTTACAGATTCCCGTGTCAAGCACGGGAATGACAGAGGAGAAGAAAAAAGGCCGACAATGACGAAAAGAAAAATAAGCATGAACATGACAGAAGAGAAGAAATGAACCATATTATTTTCTCTTATGCTTGACTTTTAATATCGAGGCTTTTTCAGGCGTCTTTTTTGCGGTCAAGATCGCTTCCGCCTTTGAGAAGTTTGGCAAAATTAATCGTCCGTTTATAATAACTCAGCAGCAGAATAACATAACCCCAGCCGACATCGCCTTTGCCGAGTTCCAGCCGGTCGATGTCTCTGGCCGGAACGCCGGTCTTTTCCTGAACATGCATCGGCGTCTGCCTCAGCTGTTGCCGGCAGGCAAACAATTGTACACCCATCGTGCGCCGCAGGGCGCGTTGTTTCTGTTGCGATTGTGAAACATATTCTATTAAACTCATTATGTTCAACTCCTTCAATGTTTTGTTAAAACAAAACCACCTTACTTTGGGTAAGGTGGGAGGTGTTGACAACTGTACTTAGTCAGTGTGCTTATTCGTCCGCAAAGCGGCTTATATCGCACCATCCTCCCTCACAGGAGGTTATAAGGTTCTAAGTAAGGAGTTGTCACACTCCGCCGCCGGTCTAACCGTCTCCGTCGGCAGAAATGATTATAAAGGCTAAAATCGATTTTGCAATGGCTTTTTTTACAAGGATGGTATTCCCCGGTTTTTCTCTCTCCTTGTCATTCCCGTGCTTTTTATTCTTTCCTGTCATGCTCGGCCTTTTTTCTTTGTCATGTTCGGGCTTGACCCGGACATCCAGAGATTCCCGGAACGCGCTGCGCTTGTCCGAGGATGACAAAGAAAATATAGACACAAGTCACTTACTCACGATATGTACATAGGAAGCAACGCGCTTCAACAAAGGTTCGTGCCGCAGCCATTGATGCGGTCAAGCTGGCAACAGCTTGCGCGCTTCAATAAAGGTTCGCGCCGCAGCCATCGATGCGGTCAAGCTGGCAACAGCTTGCGCGCTTCAACAAAGGTTCGCGCCGCAGCCATCGATGCGGTCAAGCTGGCAACAGCTTGCGCTTAAGGGCGTCCTCTTGTCAAGCTGGGAAATGACAAAATAAAAAAGTAAGAGGGGCTGCCTTCATTCAACCGTAACCGACTTTGCCAGATTTCGCGGCTGATCGACTTCCCGCCCTAGCGCGACGGCATTGTTTCCGATATATCCGATTAAGCCGCACATTTTGTCAGTCCTTCAGATAACCGGCTTTGCGCAGCGTTTTAATAACGTTTTCTTTGTTGCGCTTTTTGATGGGGCGGATGGGGCGGCCGGCATAAACCGTCCACGGTTCAAATTTGTAATTGGATGGTACGAAACTGAGCGCTCCGATGCTGACGCCTTCCGGAATGTCGTTGCCGGGCATGATTACCGAATTGGTGCCGACGCCGGTGTATTTTCCGAGCCGGACGTTGCCTTGAATCTCCTTGACTTCGGGAATGGAATGCGTAACCAGTTCGTTGACGTAGTCGTTGCTGCTGAGCCAGACCTTGACGCCGGCAGCCAAACTGGAGCAGTCGCCCATTTCAAAGGTATATTTGCCGTCGCCGCCGGCAATGTAGGTGCCGGGCGCAATCTCGCAGTCCGACCCGATGACGCAGGCGGACGAAATGCGGCAGAAGTCGGCAATGCGCACATTGTTGCCGACTTTGACCAGTTCCGGCTTTTTGATAATCACATATTCGCCGAGCGTAAAATTCTTTCCGTGTTTCATATTCAAATCTCCGCAGTTGTTTAACTGCTTTTATCTTTGAATCTTCGGCACGGTTTGACAAACCAAATAAAATTACGAATTGTTACATTTGACCCGCCGGAAAAACAAAAGCCCCTTTAAAGGGGCTTTTTTTGCTTATGCTGCGGCGGAAATTATCCCCAGCTCTTCCATGACTTCTTTTTTGAGCGTCACGTTGTCGGCTTTTCCTGTCGCGAATACGGGCAGCTTATCCTTATAGAGAATAACCCGCGGCAGAAACAGCTCCGACATGCCGTTGTTTTTGATGTAGGAGTGCAAAACGTCCTGCGTAACCTGATTGTTGTTGGTTACCAGAACAATCTGCTCGCCTTTACTCTCGTGCGGCACGGCGACAATGCCGTACTGAAATTCGGCGCCCATCCACTCGTAGGCTTTGCAGACCATTTCGTGTACGGCGTTCAGCGAAACCATTTCGCCGCCGATTTTGGCAAAACGCTTAATCCGGTCTTTGATGTAGACGAAGCCGATTTCGTCAATCTCAACCACGTCGCCGGTATGATACCAGCCGTCTTCCAGCGGCACCAGCTTTCCGGGATGTTCGGGCATGATGTAACCCATCATGATGTTCGGGCCTTTGATGACCAGCTCGCCGCCTTTTTCAATGCCGTCCACCGGTTCAATGCGGTACTTTATGGCCGGCAGCAGCTTGCCGATGGAACCGAAACGGTTGAAAATGCGGTTGTTGGCGGTAACCACCGGCGAACATTCGGTCGAACCGTAAGCTTCCAGAACTCTGATGCCCAAACGTTCCATCCACATGTTGCGGGTGTCGGGTTTGACCGCTTCCGCGCCGCCGAACATGAAACGGACGTTGTGAAAGTCGAACGGATGTGCGATTTTTGCATAACCGCGGAAAAACGTGTCGGTGCCGAACATAATCGTCGCGCCGATCTCGTAGACGATTTCCGCCACAATGCGGTAGTGCAGGGGCGACGGATACAAAAACAGCTTGGCGCCTTCAAGCAGCGGGAACAGCGTGCCCACCGTCAGGCCGAAACTGTGAAACATCGGCAGCGCGTTAAATACCGTATCTGTGGTGTTGATGGTTTCAATCGCCGACATCTGCTTGATGTTGGAAATGATGTTTGCATGGCTCAAAACCACGGCTTTCGGCGCGCCTTCGGAACCGGAGGTAAACAGAATGACTGCTTTTTTGTTGCCGCCGTCCTTGTGCGGAACGCGTTTGATTTTGTAACGCAGATAGGCGTTGATTTTGCTCCACAGGCCGATTTCCTTGCGCAGGGATTCCAAATAAACGATTTTCAGTCCGTTGGCTTTCAGAACTTCAATCACGCTTTCCATTTTGGCGGTTTTGATAAATGTCGACGACGTAATAACCATGCGCACTTCCGCCGTGCGGCACATGGAGGCCATGTTTTTGGCGCCGACCGAAAAGTTCAGCATGACCGGTATGCGCTCATAGGCCGAAAGTCCGAAAAACGCGCACACCGCGGCAATCGAGTTGGGCAGAAGCAAAGCCACGGGCTCGCCCTGAGGCGTGTGGCGCTTGAAATATTTGCCGAGTACGAACGATTTGATGATAATGTCTTTGTAGGTGTTGGGCACGCGCTGAACGTCTTCGACGAAGTAGGGGCGTTTGTAGAGGCCTTTTTTGGAGTGAACCTTGGCGGTTTTCATCAACTGCGCAAAAAGCGAAATGTTCGGATTGTAATTGCATTCGAAAGACATTTCGCGCAAAATCATGTATACTTCGTTGCTGATATGGTCGCGCTGGCGGCGCAGTTCGTCTTTGAGCTTAAAACTGCGGGGCTTGCCGATTGTGATTTTCATTTTCGGCAGCGGCCGGTGCGGCAGCCTGCCTTTGGTCTTGGAAAAATAACCGTACTGCGGGCCGTTGATCCAAACCGGAATAATCGGCGCCTTGGCCTTGTCCGCAAGCAGGCCGGGCGCTTCGTAAATCTTCATCAGGCCGCCGTTTTCGGTTACGCGCCCCTCGGCGAAAACCACGCAGAGCCGGCCGCTGTCAACCGTTGCAATCATTTTTTTCAGGTCGCCCGGTTCAATCGGGTTAAACGGCACGATGTCTGCCGTACGCATGAAAAAGCGTATCCAGCGCTTGCGGTACAGATGGCCGTTCAGCGCAAAAACCGGATTTCCGGGCAGAAACGCAAACAACAGAACGGGATCGAGAAAAGAAACATGGTTGGAAACATAAACGCCTTTTTTGGGCAGATGTTTTTCATTAAAGTCGATATGGCATCTGACCTTAAAGCACCTGAAAAAAAGTCTCAGGCAGAAACGTACGAAGTCCTTCAAGATATAAATCTCCGAAATTGACAAATAATACCTTATGTAACCAAAAACCTCAAATTTTGTAAAGGTATAATTTGGAGAGGTTCCCGCGCCGCTTAAAAAACAATATATAATGTATTGAATTAGAATAATAAGTTGCGCTTTGTCCAGAGGGGGATAAATAAAGGATTGATTTTTAACATACGAAGTTATACAAGGGAAATCAGTAACATATTGTGAACAATTATTACATTCTTTTCTGTCGATTGTTACAAATTGTTACGTTACGGACGGCAGAACTGCATACATTATGTTGCGATGTATCAACAACTCAAAGTGTGACTTATGAAAAAACTTTTGACTTTGACTGCCGTCGGAACCGTTCTTGTCTGTTCCGATGCCCTTGCTTCCGGTTTCAACCTCAAGGAACAGTCCGCCGCTGCTCAGGGTAATGCCTTTGCGGGCGCCACTGCCGGAGCGGAAGACATTTCCTATTCATTCTTTAACCCTGCCGGGCTGACCCGCCACAAAGGCACCAAAATTTCCGTCGGCGGTACTTGGATTGCGCCGCGTTCCCGTGCCAAAAGGGCGCATGCCGACACGGTTATCCCCGGCGACGACTTTCCGGGCTTTCAGGATTCCGGCTATACCGGCGATATTGTTCATTCTGCCGTTGCGCCGGCGATGTATATGTCCAAACAGCTGGACGACCGTTTTACCCTCGGCCTGTCGCTGAATGTTCCCTATGGCATGATAACCAAATACAACGATCTCTGGGCCGGCCGTTTTCACGGGACTTTGTCCAAGGTAACGACGGTAACGCTGACCCCGATGATCGCTTACAAGGCCACCGATGAACTTTCGCTCGGCGCCGGGTTCCAGATGCAGTACATCAAGGCGACGCTGCGCAACGGCGTCCGCGTGCCCAATCCTTATACCGGCGGTGTCTTACCGGGCGTCGAAGACAAGGCGCGGCTGGAAGGCGATACCTTTGACATCGGCTATCAGCTGGGCGCTTTGTACGAGCTGACCCCGCAGACCCGTTTCGGTATCGGTTACCGCAGCCAGATTAAACATAAGCTGAAAGGCGACATTGAATTTGACGGACTGATGCGCGATCTGGCCAGCCAGGATATTTCCGCGCGTCTGACCACGCCGGCCAACCTGACGATTGGCGCTTATCATGACATTAATGACAAATGGGCGGTCATGGCCGAGTTCGGACGCACTTACTGGTCTTCGTTTGAGGAGCTGCGCATTAAGGGCGACAAGGGGCTGGACAACGTTACGCAGGAAAAATGGAAAGACACCACTTTTTACTCAATCGGTGCCAGCTATAAGGTTGATGACCAGTGGAAGCTCCGCGCCGGTTTTGCCGTCGACCAGAGCGCCGTCGGACAGGAATACCGTACGCCGCGCATTCCCGATGCCGACCGCTTGTGGTATTCGGCCGGTGTTGAGTATAAGTACGATGACAAATGGACGTTTAACGTCGGTTATACTTACATTCGTGCCGATAAGGGCAAGGTTAAGCTGAACGGTTTCCATGACGGCGATACGGCTCGCGGTTCGCTGCGTGCTGATTATGAGAACGATATTCATATTCTGGCCGCGTCAATGAACTATAACTTCTAAAGTTTATTACTACAGTCACCCTCGGGCTTGACCCGGGGGTCTTCTTTACAGATTCCCGTGTCAAGCACGGGAATGACGAGTAAATAATTGTCATCCTCGGGCTTTTTTTCTATGTCATGTTCGGGCTTGACCCGAACATCCATGGATCCCCGGGTCGCACTGCGTTTGCCCGAGGATGACAAAGAAGAGAAGAGGATGCCCGAGGATGACGCTTTCCTCTCTGTCATTGCCGGGCTTATTTTTCTCTCTGTCATTGCCGGGCTTGGCCCGGCAATCCAAAGATATAAGGCACTTGCTCACGATATGCACGCAGAAAGCATCGCGCTCCAACAAAGGTTCGCGCCGCAGCCGGAGTTGCGGTCAAGCTGGCAACAGTTTGTCATTGCCGGGCTTATTTTTCTCTCTGTCATTGCCGGGCTTGGCCCGGCAATCCAAAGATATAAGGCACTTGCTCACGATATGCACGCAGAAAGCATCGCGCTCCAACAAAGGTTCGCGCCGCAGCCGGAGTTACGGTCAAGCTGGCAACAGTTTGTCATTGCCGGGCTTGGCCCGGCAATCCAATTATGATCCCTAAAACTCCAGTACCGGACGAACATAGTCGATTCCGGTTTTGTTGTTGCTTCCCAAACCATAGAAAGAACTTCCTGCCGGAACATAAAGCATCCAGGCGTTCTGACTGTCTTTTTCCGAAGACGACCATATTCCGCCATGGCTTAAAAGTGCAACGCCGCCGACTTTGCCGATTGCGGCTTGCACGGATGACAGGTTATTGTAAATGTTAGTCAAAATACCGGCTGCCGGCAGACACCATTTTCCCGAAGTTGCCGAGGTCGGCGCATATTTTCGCGTTGCCCAGGCTGCCGGATACTTGTCGGCAGAATCTTTAGCCGTAATTTTTGCCGTGTTGCCGCAGCTGTCTCGGTCGGTTGTTGCCGCTGACTGAGAAGTGTAATTTGTCAGCGTTGTAATGTCGCCATAGGGAACAGCCCATTTCATTCTTATACTGTTGTCTGACAATCTGCCGCCATTCTCGTCAATCGGCCAGGGCGCCATAATTTGGCCGTGTTGTCCGCCGTCGGTTATATGAACGACGATACCGAGAACGGTTTTGCCGCTGTCATGGTTTGCCGCCGGCAAACATTTGCCGTCCGTGTAGTAAATGTATCCGATTTTACAGCCGTCTGCCGCACATGTATTTCCCGATAGAGTGTATCCCGATTTGCAGGACCAGGAGCTGATTTTTGAGGAACAGTCGGAGAAATAGGAGCAAACGGCATTGGCCGGACAGCTTGAAATAACTTCAGTTCGGTTTCGGCAGTTGTCTTTGTAGGGCGTTTCGCACTTGGTTGAACAATCGTTATAATATTTCATGCAGCCGTATAAGGCCGAGTTGTTGTCGGTTCGGTTATGGCAGTTGTCCCCGTAAGCTTTTTTGCAGATGCCGGAACAAGGCGAACCGTAGTATTCTTCGCAGCCATAATTTCCCGAACTTACGCCTGACGGACAGGAACAGCCGGTATATTTTCCGCCGCAGCTGTCTCCCGATACCGAACGGGGATAAGAACAATTGGCGGAAGTATACAGATATTCGCCCTTACAGCTGCAGCTTTCGTATTTGCCGCCGCAGCTTGCTCCTTGTCCGGTTTGGTTTGATGCGCAGCTTACCAGTTTCGGGTCGCATTGACAGGACAGATATTTGCCGTCGCAACTGTCGCCGACGCCGACCTGTCCGGCCGGACAGCTTACCAGTTTCGATGAACATTTGCAACCGCGGCCGAAAGTGGATTTGTAGGGACAAACATCATCGATTTCTTCTAAAACGCTGCAATTCTGGAAATAATAACCTTCTTTCCAACATCTTTTCCGGTCGTAAAGATAATAATCGTCGCCTTTATCAAAACCGACATTGGGGTCGCAGTCGCCGACGCCGAGAAAGCAGATGCCGGCGGTTTTATAGGCTTTGTCGGGTTGTTCAAACTGAAAGGCGGGCTCCGGTTTGGGTGTGTGTGTATGTGTAGGCAAGCCGGAGGCAATAGTTAGCCTGGGGAACATAAGAGCCGTTCCGGAAAGCAAAGAGAACATTAAAACAGGTTTCTTCATAGTATCACCTCGCGACAAAGTTAGAACCGAAGCCCGAAAGGGGAGC
>OJOS01000373.1_pt1 | contig 25993 bp, 16 predicted proteins | sample 1598271 | NCBI WGS metagenome assembly OJOS01 (sample SAMN03922451, study PRJEB24848) | human gut metagenome | isolation source: stool sample | host: Homo sapiens | place: Germany | collected 2009-11
TCTACACCTCTCTATTCGTCGGCAGCGTCAGATGTGTATAAGAGACAGCGATTATCCTATACATGGTAAGGTAAATGTAAACATAGGAGTACAAAAAAAGGAGAAATTCACGCTTGCGTTACGTATACCGACTCAAATAGAAAAGATGAAAGCCTATATAAATGGAGAGGAGCAGGAAATAACGCATAAAGGAGGCTACCTATACATAGAACGTATCTGGGAAAATGCGGATAAGGTGACACTTGATTTCAAGATAGAAACCAAAGTCGTAAAACTAAATAATTCTCAAGCCATAGTACGCGGTCCTTTACTTTTCGCACGAGACAGTCGTTTCAACGATGGTGATATAGACGAATGTGCAACCATTAAGTGTAACAATCAAGGTGTAATACAAGCGAAAATTAAAAAAAACAAAACAGGAACCTTCCCTTGGATCACACTTACAGTTCCTGCCGTATTGGGTACGGATTTAGAAAACGTAGAAAACAAGACTCCCAAACTTATCAATTTTTGCGACTTTTCTTCTTCTGGCAATGATTGGAATCCCAATGGGCGTTACAGGGTATGGATACCACAAACATTCCATGCCATGTCCGAACCTTATAAAAAGTACTAAATATGATAGCCTGGCTTGAAGGAGAACCAGCCATTACGGAATATTAATCGTGTTATAACAATGAAAAAATACAATAAAATAAAAAAGATACTATTTACAGCTATTTGTGGAGGGTTATTTATCGCCTGCCAACAACCGCATAATGTCAATGACCCGCTACAGGTCCTTTGTTTAGGAAACTCTATTACAAAACATCCGATAAAAGAAGATATCGAATGGTTTTCCGATTGGGGTATGGCTGCTTCCAATATAGAATATGACTATTGCCATCAATTGGAAAAGATGCTTTGTAAGTATCATCCGAACTCAACTGTCACCCCCTTAAACATTGCATCTTGGGAGCGTAATCTATCATGCGATATTGACTCCCTAATTGGATCTTATTGCAAAAACAAAGATATCATTATTATACGTTTAGGTGAAAATGTACAAGATGTTACCACTTTTCCAGATGCAATTTCACGACTTGTGAAATATTGTCAGAGCAAAGCAAAGCGTGTTATTATTACCGGTTGTTTCTGGAAAAACGACAGTAAAGAACGGAGCATCATTCATGCCGCACGAACCAACGATCTTACTTACGTGCCACTCTATTGGATAGATAATCTATATAATGTCCGCCCACAAATAGGCGATACACTTTATGACATAAATAAGAAGCCATATGTAATCACTCAAGATTTTATCATAACGCATCCCAATGATGAAGGAATGCAAATGATTGCAGAGACTATTTGGGGAGTAATACGTTAATTTAACACACCCCTCTACATTTTATGTGATTCATGTTTCTTACAGAAAAAGCACTTCTTCTTTCTGCGAGAAACTTAGAATTTCAAACATACTTTTAACGATTATAATTATATGAAACACTTTAACAATATCCCTATAGTAACAATACTCTTGTTTTCTTATATCCTAACCTTATATTCAATAAAGACACACGCATCTGCTTTGACTTCCGAACACGAAATCTACAAGGGATTTATTAATCCACCACAAGAAGCAAAACCAAGAGTATGGTGGCATTGGATGGACGGTAATATTACGGAAGAAGGAATCTATAAAGACTTATTATGGATGAATAGGATCGGAATAGGAGGATTTCATCAATTTGACGCTTCCTTGTATACCAAACCGATTGTCAAAGAACGGCTTGTATACATGACTCCCAAATGGAAAAAAGCCTTCCGCTATGCCATCCATCTAGCAGACTCTTTAAATATGGAAGTCGGTATAGCCAGTGCTCCAGGATGGAGCTCAACGGGAGGTCCTTGGGTAAATCCTAAAAATGCTATGAAAAAACTAGTGTGGCGAACATTCACGGTAGAAGGTCAAAAAATGTTTTCCGGGAAACTACCAAGCCCATATACCACGACAGGGGAATTTCAAAATATCCCCATACGAAACATGAACAACTATACCGAATATTACGAAGATATTGCCACGATTGCCGTACGATTGCCAAGCGAAGAATTATCGTTAAATGAGTTAGATGCTGAAATAACTTCAAGTGGTGGTAATTTCTCACTACATAAACTTACAGACGGAGATTTTACAAATGCCGAGCTTCTACCGTTCAACCCATTTGATAAATATGGTTGGATAGAATATTCTTTTCCCAAACCGCAAACGATAAGAGCTTTATCTTTTGTCAGTGGCCGTTTGCGTACAGAATGGCGTTCAGAATCTCCTCAAACAGTAAATTTTCTACAATGTAGTGACAATGGGGTTGATTATCGGATGGTTTGCGGAATTCCGGATGGAGGTAATGCTCAGCAAACCATATCTATTCCGGAAACAACAGCACGTTATTTCCGGGTACTTGTTCCTAATCCTACAAACAATGCTCCGGGTACTCAAATACCAGAATTTGTATTACACCCGACTGTAAAGATAAATCACACAGAAGAGAAAGCGGGGTTTTCTTCTCCGCACGACCTGATGAACTATCCAACACCGGAAACAAATACTCCCATTGATAAAAAAAATGTTATTATATTAACGAACAAGCTCGACTCGAACGGCATTTTAAAATGGAATGTCCCAGAAGGGAAGTGGCGCATTTACCGTTTCGGCTATTCACTTACAGGTAAACGCAATCATCCTGCCCCAGCCGAGGCTACCGGTTTAGAAGTGGATAAACTTGATCCGGAAAGTTGGCTTTCATATTTTCGCACTTATATGGATATGTATAAAGAAGCTGCCGGCGGTTTTATGGGAAAACGCGGAATCCAATATATTATAACGGATAGTTACGAAGCGCATTGGCAGACTTGGACCCCATCGTTACCTAGCTTCTTTAAGCATAAATATGGATATGATTTATTACCTTGGTTGCCTGTTTTAACCGGCGAAATCATAGAAAACACAAGTGAAAGCGAGTGTTTTCTTCGCGATTGGCGCCTGGCTATCGCAGAATTGTATCGTAAAAATTATGACCGCATAAATTCTATTGTAAAAGAATATGGTTTAAAAGGACGATATACAGAAGCTCACGAAAACGGAAGAGTATATGTAGGTGATGGAATGGAAATAAAAAGAACGGCAACATTCCCCATGGCAGCACTTTGGATGCCTAATTCCGGTGCCTGTTCATCACAACAGATGGGACAAGCGGATATTAGAGAAAGCGCTTCAGTCGCCCATATCTATGGACAAAACATTGTAGCAGCTGAATTTGGCTCTGCTATAGCCCACCATGCATATGCATGTTGTCCAGAAAACATTAAGCCTATCGCAGATAAAGCTTTAGCAAACGGATTAAATCGTTTTGTTATTCATGAGACATCGCACCAGCCTGTGGATGATAAAATACCGGGACTTGGATTAATACAATACGGGCAATGGTTTAACCGCCATGAAACTTGGGCTGAACAAGCAAAAGTATGGATAGATTATCTTGCGCGCAGTAGTTATATGCTTCAACAAGGTAATAATGTGGCAGACATTTTATACTATTACGGAGAAGATAATTGTATTACAGGTTTATATGCACATACTCTTCCGGACATACCTGCAGGATATGAATACGACTTTATTGACCCATATGGATTTGTGCATGATATCAAGATGGACAAGAAGTGCTTGTTAGCTCCTTCCGGACGAAAATATTCTATTTTAATATTAGGAGAGAATACCAAAGTAATGTCACTCAAAGTATTGAAAAAAATAGCATCTTTGGTAGAAGAAGGTGTTGCTGTTTTAGGCAGAGAACCTATTTTTCGCGGAAGCAATTTGGATAATGCTGATGAATTTAAAGCGTTAGTAACTTCCATCTGGCATACCAACCGAAAAAACGTCTATACCGATACTCCTATAGAAGAAATCCTGGAATCAACAGGTGTGCAACCGGACTTTATATACCGCAATAATAAACATATAACTTTAAAATACAGACACCGCTTGCTTGATCATGGTCATATTTATTGGGTCAGTAATCCTTCTGATAAAGAGTTATATACGGAAGTTTCTTTTCGGGTATCTGGATTGAAACCTGAAATTTGGCATCCTGAAACCGGACTTTCAGAGGATGTTTCTTATGAGATGAAGGACGGACGGACTATTGTTAAATTCTCAATGGTACAAAATGATGCTGTATTCGTTGTATTTATAAAACCCACTAAACGTATAAAACAAGAGATTCCTTTACCTCACAAAAAAGAATTAACTACAATTGATTCTAACTGGACTGTAAAATTTCAACCTAAAATAGGAAATTCCGAATCTCTTTTAATGGATAGTTTAGTTTCCTTCACCGACTACTCATCTCCTTCCATCCGATACTTCTCTGGAACTGCTACTTATACTAACTCTTTTATTATCAAACCGGAGAATTATAAAAAATCGGATAAGCTATTACTTGATATGGGATCAGTTAAAAATATTGCAGAGGTTTATGTGAATGGAAAAATATGCGGCACATTTTGGAAAGCTCCTTTTATTGTTGATATAACCGCTGCAATCAATCCTGGAGAAAATACTCTGGAAATAAAAGTCACCAACCTTTGGAGAAATGGACTAATAGGTGATCAACAAAAAGGTGTAACTCCCCAATATTATACATCCTACCATTTTTTCAAATCTGATTCGGCATTACTACCTTCTGGATTATTAGGGCCTATAAGATTAATAAAATATTGACACATCTCATTCTTTAAGAAAGTATCTGAAAATGAAGTGACCCCTAAAAGTTAGACAAAAAATTTTAGGAGTCACTTCATTTTCAGATACCCTCTTCTCAATTATATAATATTGCAAACTATATCTATAATTCGAATGGCTACAGATGAGTTGCCTTGTTCAGCCAAATGGCTAATCCGGCTTCTTACTTTAAACTTTCACAAATTTCCGTATTTACCCTCTTCAAATTCTGTTCATCCAGTTTTATTACTTTGCGGTCGTATGTCATCAATCCGTTCACTTCGATCTCAACATCTGTAGTCTGTGTATAAACAGCAGCCGAGAATCCACGTGCAATCATATCCTTCAGCATATTAGCATACTTCAGATACTCATCAGTAGCTTCTTTGGAAGTACTAAACTGAACATACCCCCAATTACGATTCGGCTCCCAAAGATGCTCCTTCAGCACTAAACCAATTCCTCCATACTCTCCGAGTACAGTTGCACGCTGTGCGTCATATAAATACATCTCCGGACCGGGATAATTATGCAAATCGAGCATATCACCACAGGTATAATGATTACCTCCACTGGCAGGATTCACTAAACGGGAAGGATCATATTGCTTTGTCCATTCTGCTATTTCAGGGGTTTTAAACTGCCCCCAAGCCTCATTGAAAGGTACCCATGTGCCAATACAAGGATAAGAGTAAAGGCAGTCGATAATTTCTTTCCATTCTTTACGATAAATAGCCTCTGATTCAGCAGACCGTTTAAATTCTGTTCCCTCAAAATACTTCCGATTCTGCCACTCGGGATTCTTATCACCACTCGGCATGTCCTGCCACACAATAACCCCTAAACGATCACAATACGTATACCAACGGGCAGGCTCTACTTTTATATGTTTGCGAATCATATTATATCCAAAATCTTTTGTCTTTTGAATATCATATACTAAAGCCTCATCCGAAGGTGCTGTATACAAGCCATCCGGCCACCAGCCCTGATCTAAAAGACCAAATTGAAACAAGTCTTTATTATTCAGTTGCAGACGCACAATCCCATTTTTATCACGCTTCGTTGAATATTTACGCATGGCAGTATAGCTCTTAACCTTATCGATCAACTTATTTTCTGAATATAGACAAATTTCCATATCATATAAAAACGGAGAATCCGGAGACCACCACTTTACATCAGACGGCATAGCAATCTCAACCGGAATACCATTTACGGAACTTCCTACAGCCACCAACTGCTTTCCTTCTAATACCTTCACCTCCAATTTATCTGAAAGCATCTGATGATCTGTCATAACCTCTACTGTCAACTTATTCCTGTCAATATCAGGAGTCGTTTTGATATTGACAATCGACCGGATTGGCACGGGTTCTAGCCAAACTGTTTGCCAAATACCACTGACAGGAGTATACCAGATACCTCCCGGCTTACTAACCTGTTTTCCTCTAGGCTGAGGACCTTTATCAGTCGGGTCCCACACTTTCACGATCAATTCATTTTCCCCATTCAGCAAGGCAGGCGTGATATCAAAAGAAAAAGGAGTAAATCCTCCTGTATGTTGTCCCACCTTTACCTTATTTACCCAAACATCCGCTTTCCAGTCAACAGCCCCAAAATGCAATAAGATCCTATGTCCTTTCCATTTGGAGGGAACCGAGAATTGACGCTGATACCAAAGTTCATTCTTCTCCCCAAGGCTTTTCCCCACTCCGGACAAGCTGGATTCTACAGCAAAAGGAACTAAAATCCGACCATCATAACTTTGTGGCATAGCTTGACCTATCGGAGAAATAGCATAATTCCACAATCCGTTCAGATTTATCCAGTCAGCACGTTCCATAATTGGGCGGGGATATTCGGGCAACACGTTTTCAACATCTATTTTCGCCGCCCATTCCGTCATAATTCGACCGTCAACCGGTTTCCACTGTGCAAATAGATAAACACTATTAATAAGTATCACTAAAGAACATACAATTTTTCTCATCTACATTATTTCTATTAAGAATATTTTTACTAGGTCAAGTTATTCCAATATAATATCAAACTGATCGTAAGGTGCCGTACGATGTGCCAGATGCCTGGTCAATTTTGAAATCCCAAACAAGGGAGAATAAGTACGTACTTTGATCGTTTTACCATCCGGCATAAATTCCAGAATGCGAAGCCAACCATCCCCTCCGTTCCCTTCCGGACCGCCTCCTACATATTGTACATTAAACGTCATTTGTGATACATCTTTCCCGGCACTGTTCTTATCCACCCGATAAGCCACATTATTCTCATATTCACCGGTGCCTCTTCCCACATGTCCGCAAAGTACGAGACGGATATTGGAAGAAGGATAAATAAGTTTCTCCCAAATAGCCTGCCCCGAGTTTTGTGGAGAAATCTTATACCCATCTTTCGTAACGCGCTTATTACCTATATCAAGATAAGAATGAGTGATAAAAATCACCTTATGATTCTTGTATTCCGGCTTGTTTACCAAATTTTTCGCCCATTGCAGCACTTCATCACGAGGCACAAACTCTACTGCTATAACCAAAATCTTTCCCCATCCCGGCTCATCAAACTCAAAAGCCGAATTCTCTAAAGACGCCCTGCCTTCACGATTAGGAAATTCACTGACACAGATATTCCGCCAGGTAGAATTACGCTCAAAAGGAATATAATCAGGAAAATAAGTACGACCGTTTTCTGCGGCTTTGTATCCATAATCATGATTGCCTGCGGCAATAATATAAGGTACTTTGTTATCCAGTCTTTTCAAAGCCTGCGACGCTGCCTCCCACATCTCACGACTCGTCTGATTTAGCATCTTACGGTTTAACACATTGTTGTCATTCTGTTCTACCAAATCCCCCGTACAAAGGACAGCTTTAATTTTAAGCGGTTCTATGTTGTCCGCAATCCATGCAGTGCAAAGATCAAAAAGCGGCTGGTTAATATCATACTTGGTATATCCCTGTGGATCACCAAGCAAAATCATAGAAAAGGATTCCGGATCGACCAGCTTCTGGGGATCAGCCCGATGCTGCGCCGAGACAGCAGTAGCAGAAGCACACAATATCCCGGCCAATAAATAGTTGAATAGTTTCATAGATTACTCTTTTTCTTCTTCGTTTTTAAATACAGGTGCACGAGATACGGATGCCGGTGTGCCATTAGTAATATAAGGCCAGCCATCACTGCTCCATTGTATGCGGTCACACATCAATTGACGACCATTATCTATTTTCGCTTTCTGCCAGGCATGATAGAAGAACCAGTCATTACCCTCGTCATCCGTGATAATTTCGGAATTGTGTCCGGTTCCGGCAAACAGGTTATTACCCTGTAGAATTACTTCATTATAACTACTATTTTCTTTCATCACAGTACCGTTTTTACCCACATAAGGACCTTCGATATTTTTAGAACGCCCCACCACTACACGATACGTACTTCTTTCCTCTTCACAACAACTACCCGTAGAGCCAAATAGATAATAATAATTCCCGCGTTTATGAACCATGATGCCTTCTATTGAAGGACCCGCTATCTTTTCGGAAACAGCCCCTTTAATGGATAGACCGTCAGCACTTAACTCTACATAACGGATACCTCCTTCATAGCCTTTAGAAGTACTATTATAACTTCCCCAGAAAAGATACTTCTTACCATTATCTTCAAAATAACAAGGGTCGATGCACTGCATAGTACCAGAATTGTAGTCAAGAAGTTTTCCGTGATCCGTAAAAGGCCCTACAGGAGAGTCGCTGACCGCCACCCCGATACAACTATTCTTAGGCAAGTCCCAGTGCCCGAGAGTATAATAGAGCACATATTTGCCATTGATATAGTTAATGTCCGGAGCCCATAAGCGAGTGTCCGGCTGCCAGTTCGGTTTTTGCAGAAAGGCTGCCCCAGCATAAGTCCACTGTGTCATATTAGTAGATTTGTAAATCGGAATATAGATATTATCCTGTTGGGTAACATACAAATAAAAGTTCCCGTCTGCCGCATGAATTATTGTCGGATCAGGCAACTGTTTGCCGACTATAGGATTGGAGAATGAAACAGGGTTAGGTGTACTCCCCCCACCCCCATTTCCATTACCGTTACCCGGCCCATCCGGTTGTTCGTCAGAGCCACCGGAACATGCCATGATACACAATGCTGTTGCAATTAAAAAAGATAATTTTTTCATATATACTTTATTAGTTAAAACTAAGATTAATTTATCCAACCTTCATTCTGTTCCAAATTCGAGTTCATTTCCATTTCTTTAGCAGGAATAGGCCAGCTCCAGCACTGATCTCCCAACCAGTACCAGGTATAAGTCGTTTCACCCCACATCTGCATCAGACCGTTACGATTATTATCAAACTTCTTATCTTTCCACGTTCCCCAACGCAATTCATGGAAATACATGGAATCTTCGCCACCGATTTCCCAGTAATACTCATTCCAGATACGTTCACGCAAATCACTCTGCCCGTTAACTTTCGTAGCAGGATAAGTTGCATTATTCAATTCGACATGCCCTGCACGACGTCTTACTTCATTAACACATCTGATTGCTTCGCTTTCATGGGTACTTCCCCATTCATTTAGCGCTTCTGCTTTCAGGAGCAATACTTCCGCATAGCGTATTAATGGAATATCCAATCCATAAGTATCACGTTCTGTCTGTTCCAGACCTTCAGGTACAAACTTTCTCCATAGATAGTAAAACTTATCGTTTGTATCAGTACGGATATCAAAAGGCTCTGCACTGTCGGAGCCACGATAAGGCCAACGCAATGTATAAGTATGAGCTATTCCAGAAGAAGCACCATTGTATTGTGCGTAAGGGGTAATGACAGCCATTTGCAGACGTGGATCACGGCTCTCGTAAGCTTTTTTGATACGTGCTTCATTGCCACTATCCAGATATTTGCTCATATCGGCCCCATAGGCAGTCATACGTTCCTTTTCCGCCGCAGACAGTCCATCGCGTAGAAAAAACACCACACGTTCTTTTTCTTTCATCGCACTATAGCCCGGCAAGTAGTTATCCCAATTAAACTTTTCTCCGGTCGCCGTCTCAAAAGATTCTACAAAATGCGGATTAGGCAAATAGTTATTCCACATAGAACCTGCTGTACAACGGTTGCCGTAAGTGATGTTCCTTGTATTGGAGTAGCCGTATTGCTTGATGCATTGCACAGAGAATATCATTTCTTCACATTGTTCATTTGCTATTTTCAACAACTGCTTATAACTGGTAGCACCGGCCTTAGTATATAACCCGAAGCCACAGTCAGCCACAGAATTAAAATCATCAACCGCCGCCTCCCAATTCTTCTGCCACATATATACTTGTCCGCGTAATGCATAAGCAGCTCCTTTGGTTACCCGTCCATAGTTAGAGTCACCCGAATTATATTTACCCGGTAGATTGGGTTCATTCACACAATCTGTCAGATCCTGGAGTATAGCCGCCCAAACATCCGCTTCTGAAGAACGGGCTTTGTTACCGTTTTCAGGACTCGTGATTGCATTCATATATAACGGCACTCCTTTATACAAGATATTCAAGCGCATATAAGCAAATGCACGCAAGAATTTACATTCGGCGATAGCCCGTTGCTTCTCTCCGGTCGACATATCAGGAACCTGACCAATATTATCTATCACATCATTAGCACGATAGATAAAAGTATAAAAACGTTTATAAATATCACTGAACAGGCCACTTGAGGGAGTAGCTGCTCCTGTACAATTAGGCATTCGCTTAATCCAGTTCTTGTCTGTATCCATCACAGAAGAATAAGCATCCCATGGAATCCGGTGCGAATCCAAAATGCCGGAGTTAGGACAATATTGATCCAGAAAGACATTATATACGCCGATAACAGCCTGTTCGGCCAAAGTTGCTTTCGTCCAGATACTACTACCGCTTATGTTATTGGTAGGAGTAGTATCTAAAAAGTCCGCACCGCATCCAGCCATAGAGAAAGACAGCAAGGCAATAGATGCACATCTTACTAATTTCCGAAATATTTTTATTTTGTTTTTCATCATAAAATCGTTTTAGAGTAAGTTTAGAAAGTGATATTTACACCGAATGCATATTGTCTCATAGTAGAATATCCCACTGCGGTACGCATTTCCGGGTCCATTCCTTCATACCCGGTAATGGTAAATAAATTTTCACCGGAAGCAAAGAAACGGATATTCTGTGCATATACTTTTTTCGACAGGACAGCAGGCAATGTATATCCGATAGTCAGGTTCTTCAGTTTAATATAATCCCCTTTTTGCAAATGTACTGATGACTGTGTCATACCACTTTGGTCGTTACCGGAGTTATTTGTCAAGCGAGGATTCTTTGAACTCAAGTTCGTGCGCGGATCATTGGGATTTTTGGGATCAAAGAAATAGTGATCGTTTGCTATTGCTTCTCCAATAGCATATCCTTTGATGGTAGCACTGCTGTTCAATGCCAAACGATAGTAGTAAATCTTGAAACCTGCCGCACCGGACCAGTTCATGGAGAAATCGAAGCCTTTCCAATTAGCGCTTGCCTGCAGACCGAAGTTATACTTGGGCACATTGGAGCATCCCTGAAACTCATTATCAGCGTCATTACCATATACACCGTCGCCATTTAAGTCAGCATAGATGTAATCACCATACCAAATGCCACTCTTACTGACGTTCTGACGCGGATAGAACTTATACCCTGCCCCTACCATAGCATTCAGCCATTTCATGTCGTCTACTGTACGGATCATTCCGTCTCTCGGACCACCGTTGATATTGACTGTTCCATCTGCGTTAAAACCGTTTCCACTGCCTTTATATGGTTGCAACATATAGTATTCATTAATCATTTTACCCTCTATTACACGGGTAGATCCTCCGGTAGAGACATCGCCGATATTGGTTTGATAAACACGGTTCCCGTTTTCATCTGTCACCCAGCCACGCTGCAACTCTCCTTTGTATTTACTGACCTTGTTCTGGTTATAGGCAAAGTTACCGGATACACGATATTCTACTTTACCGATACGGTCTTGCCAATTCAGGGTCATTTCAATACCGCGGTTAGTCACTTCCGCAATGTTCTGACGAGGGCCACTGGCTGTCCCGAGAGACATATACATATCAGGGCGATATAAGATTCCATCCGTTACTTTATTATAAAATTCAGCCTCAAACGTCAGACGGTTTCTTAAAGTTGCAAAGTCGATACCAATATTCGTAATGGCAGTACTTTCCCACTCCAACAGGTTGTTGGAAATAGAAGTAATTGCCAAACCATTATTAAGGCTACCTCCAAACGCGTACTTTGCCGAGTTGTACACAGCCTGCCATTCGTAGTTACCAATCGCATTGTTCCCTAACTTACCCCACGAAGCACGTAATTTCAGATTGTCGATAGGAAGTCCTTTCATAAATCTCTCTTCACTGATTCTCCACCCGGCAGAGAAAGATGGAAAAAGCCCCCAGCGATTATCCGGAGCAAAACGGGAGGAACCGTCATAACGCATATTAACCTCGAATAAATAACGGCTGTCGAAAGCATAGTTAATACGACCGAAGTAAGAACGGGATGTAAATTCCTCACCTGTACCACCTATGGAAGAAGGAGTAGTAGCAGAACTTGAATCACCCACAGACGAATCTATTAATCCAAGTTTGGCAGTGTCGGTAGTCCGTTTGACAAAACGTTCTTCTTCAAAGCCCAATAACATACCAATATCATGCTTATAAAAAGTCTGGTTATAGTTGAGCAAGTGCGTTAATTTCCAATGGTTTTCACGGACATACGCCATACGGGTATACAAATCGGCAGGATCTTTGGGGGCAGCTATCCACTGATCTGTACTAAAACTATATTTCCCATAATCCGTATTTACGGACATCGATTCATAACGGTAATCTTTATAGTTCAGATTAACATCGTATGAAAAGTGTTTCAGAAACTTCACGTTGGCATAGAAAGTAGTAAAGAACTGCGTGTTTTTGATATGCCCTTCCGATTGTGCCATGTCCCACAGAGGATTGTGAGATTGCGGATCTTCCTCGTTCGCTTCCGGCGCACCATATTTTCCGTCATAATATGGATATACGCCCGGTATCATTTTTTGGGTATTGATATTGGTGAGTGAACCGGTATCGCTTTTCTTCTGGTCAGTGTGATACCCCCATACGCGAGTACCAATACGTAACCACTTAGTAATATCCGAATAAACATTGGCACGCAAAAAATAGCGTTGGTATCCGGTATCCTTGATTAATCCCGGATTGTCAGTATAAGATATAGAAAGATTATATCCGGTACGTCCCTCCTGTCCAGTGACGGAAAGCGAATGTTTCATCATCCAGTCGTTACTATATATCTCATCGTACCAATCTGTATTAGGATAAGCTACATAATTAGGATAGCCGGAAGCCGAAATGCCATTCGGATCTTTTTCCGCCTCACGCCATTGATTGATGGTAATGTCGCTGAAAGGAGCAGATTCTCCTATATTAGTAGCAGCTTCGTTCATCAATTCCATATACTTGGCGTAGTTAGATACCGTTTTTATCAGTTTGGTAGGTTGATTCAGTGAAAAAGTAGCATTGTAGGACACGCTGACCTTTCCTGTTTGTCCGGTTTTGGTAGTAACTAGAATAACCCCATTTGCCCCTCGGTTACCATAAATAGCACACGAGGCCGCATCTTTCAGGATGGAAATAGAAGCAATATCGTTGGGATCTACATTATTCAGACTTTGTTCCATCCCATCCACCAACACGAGTGGTGAAGAACTGTTCAGGGTACCTACTCCCCGAATATTGAAAGAAAAGCCTTCATTATATGGAGTCCCGGAGCTTTGCATCACCTGCAAACCGGCTGTCATACCGCTCAACGCCTGCGAAGCACTGACCAAAGGACGGGAAAGTGATTCCTTTTCCAAATTTACCGTAGCAACCGAACCGGTCAGGTTCACCTTCTTTTGCGTGCCATAACCAACCACTACTACTTCTGAAAGCATTTTCACATTCTCTCCCATTACAATGTTGAATGTCGTCTTGCCAGGCGACAATGAAATTTCCTGCGTGTCAAAACCGATATAAGACACTTGCAATTTCTTAGCGTCCTCCGGTATTTCCAGTTCAAATTTCCCTTCCATATTACTCACCGTGCCAATATTAGTACCGGGAATTGATACCGATACTCCAATTAACAATTCATCATTGACATCACTGACGATACCATTGATACGCCGTTTCTTATCTGATTTCTGAATGACAGGCCGGGTGATGATAATATGATTATCTTTTATTTTATAAATTAATTCCTGCCCTTTCAGAATCTGATCCAGTGCCTTGCTTATTGGTTGATTATCTACCTTCACGGTTACTTTACGGGTCAGGTCCACATCATTTTTCTCATATACTAAGGATACATTTCCTTTGACCTCCAACTCCCGGAACGCTTTGCGCACCGTTACGTCCTGCAAATGTAAGGTCACCTGCTGTGCGTGAACCGACAGTGGAAGAACTGCGGCTAATAGCACGAAGAACATGCATTTGATGATTTTACTCATTGATTTAAGTTTTTATATGTATATCTTTTGTTACTAACTCATTGTCTTACAATGTTCTTATTTAAACATTATCCAGGATTGCGAACTAGCTTCATTATCCGCATTTTTCACATTGCCGTTCGTTTCCCAATCGTATCTACCGGCTACCTTTCCTAAAGGCACCCCTCTACTATCATCCCGAATAACAACAGGACTATGATAGTTCTCACCAAACACAATGGCATCCGTACAACCCACTTCCTGCAATGCCACAGCAACTTCCCGTAAAGAAGAGCCATCACTAAAGACATTCCAAGCTGCTTTTACCGAGTTATAAGAATTCGTAAAACGATTACTTACAAAAATGACCAAGTCTCCTTCTTCCGTGATACCGACAGCCCGGCGTCCTACAGGCTTGCCATCAAAAGTCCAAATGCTTACCGGATTAGCAGCCCATGAATTACTTCCTGACAATGCACCATCCATTCCTCTGTTACGGGTCGAAGTATTTCTTCCTTCATTAGTGGCAAATGTCTTGTAAAGTTCTGCATTTTCTCCGGCAATCATGATCTGCCCTTTTTGCAACGGATAGGAATATCCACTGACAGCACTGGTTGGAGACCACTGTACCCCATTGGCAGCTTGTTTGCCGGCTCCGCCGCTGGTAAACTTATACAAGTTATTATCTATCACTTCTGCATACGAAATCTCCGCTTTTCCATCAGCTGTAATTCCCAGAGTTCCCGGACAATACTTCAAAGAAGTAGATAGGTTATATCCGAGACGCGGTGCGGATAGCAGCCCACTATCATTCCACCCGAGGCTATAAAATATCGGTACCCAGAATTGCCCGGACAATCCCGGAACAAACAATGAATAATCCATATTATCATTCATGATAGCTGTTGTACGATGTTGAGTAGTGGGTTCAGCCCATGTTACATTGTCTTTATTCATATCCCAGCTAACCTTCATATTTATTCTACCGGCAGGAATAGTTATCAACCATCCCGTATTACCGCTCCTTCCATGCAAGTTTTTATTTTCATAGACAATCATGAAATCAGGAATACGAATACTACTGTGTTGACTCTTTAAATCAGCAGTAATATTTTTCCAGTTTACCCCTGCGTCAATAATTCCATTTACAGCACTCAACTGATATTTTTTAGTCATGTTGTTCGTATTGTCTTTTACAGTAATAGTAAGTGTGCTATTTAGGTCAACAATCAGGTTCCCATTTTCATCTTTTTGACTGGAGGGATCCGTAGAGATGATTTCTGCGTTATCTGCCAAAGTCGGCATCAACACTACATCTGCAAATGTAGTGTTTTGTTTGAAACGTAACGAAGCGACACCATTCATAAAACTGCCACTAACCTGCTCTGTATTACAAGTAGCCGTTACACCTCGAAGCAACTGGGTAGAAGTGCTGAAAATGGTATATTCGATATCATCTGCTCCATCATTCACTTTAATACGGGTAATACCGCTGCTTAAATCCAGTACAGCGTCAGTAGTGAGCGGATCAATAGGCCTTGCCCATTCATCCGCCAGTTTGAGTTTCACATTCACCGCACTTTGGTCATCCAAAATGCGAAAATCTAAGGCTATGACTCTACTGTTCTGGTCAATAAGACCATTTATCCAGTTCCCTGTGCCATCTTCTGCCTGTATGGCTACCAATGGCTCTTTTACGTACCCCGGGTCTTCGGATAAGACAACACCTTTTAGTTCATCTTCTCCGCATGACGTGAATATAAACACAAGGAATGTGCTTAATAGAAAATGTAGTTTCTTCATACAATATTATTTAAATAAGAAATAGCTTATTTTCTGTTATTCCTGAAAGCAATCTTTATCCTGTATGACTAAACTAAAACAGCTGTTTGTATACCTTATAACTTCAAAAAAGAGTGTCGCGCTATGCTCTTTTACAATTCTTCTTTTTACCATTCATAGAGATTCAGGTTAAAATATGCTTTATTGGCCTATTCATTAATATGACAGCCAGATTAATAAAAAGTATAGTGAGAAATGATTTTTTTATTCGTTCAGCCCTCCAACTCATCTTTTTATTAGTGAGTTTGGTCATCTTACATTTTTTCAATACCTTGCCCCCGAATTATCCATCGGAGAAACACAACCTGTGAGTATTCACCTGAATATATTAACTAATAAATCAAATATACGATTTCTGAAAGACATAATGGAAAAGAACCTGGAAACAGAGATTATCGAGGCCCTGAAATCGGGTAAAGAGGAGGCATTCCGATACATCTATAAAACTTACTATATAGATCTTTGCCGGATAGCGAGAGGGTATTTGACAGACTCTTATCTATCAGAATCTATAGTAGAAGATTTGGTGTATAGCCTATGGGAAAACCGCTCTAAAATAGCAATTAACACCTCATTGAAAAACTACCTTTTCAGAAGTGTGGCCAATAAGTGCATCAATTATCTTCAGCTTGAATATGTGAGAAGGGAAACAACCTGCTCGTCTAAAGATCTGACCATTTACAGCGATTTATGGTCTTTAGGCGAAAGTCCGGTTGAACATTTAGAGGGTAAAGAGCTACATTCTATTATCCAGAAAACGATTGACGGCTTATCTCCGGAAACCCGGAAGGTATTTTTATTAAGCCGTTTTGAGAACAAAAGACAAGAAGAAATTGCCGAGATCATGGGAATCACTATCCATACAGTGAAATATCATATGCGAAGTGCACTAGATAAACTGAAGGAAGCAGCAAAATCTTATCTTGCCCTGATCATGATGTTTATTACGAATATATTTAATTAATATTAAAAAGCAAAGTAATTCACTATACTTCTTCTATTGACAAACTGTCCTGATGATAGCGCAGGTATGTAATTCTCAATAGATATTAAGTTTAAGATGGTATGAAAGAAGAATTTGATAAACTGATAGATGATTTCCTCTCGGGAAGTATCGCCAAAGAGGACTTGCATAAGTTGAACGAATGGGTATGCTCCGATCCGGAGAATCAGAAATATTTTGAACAGCAGAAACGAATCTGGCTTCTGTCCGCCGAATATGAAGATGTATCTGTACATGAAGAACGAGCCTATAACAGATTTGCGAAACGAATCCGTAAACATAAGATTGCCACGACAAGAAAGGTAAAAAAAGACTTATTTGTGAGGTATGTGGGTTACGCAGCAGCAATCATTATATTACTGTTCACCACCCCTCTTATAATTAATAATTTTACAACATCTGATGATTCTTTGATTTCTGAAGTATACGCTCCAAGAAAATCGAAGTTAAGAATGAAGCTTCCTGACGGCTCCACAGTGTGGCTAAATGCAGATTCCAAACTTTCTTACTCCGAGAGTTTTGGTCGGGAAAATCGCAATGTCCGACTGGAAGGCGAAGGGTATTTTGAGGTAGAGCATGGAAAGCATCCATTTGTTGTACAAACAGACTCTGCACAGATCAAGGTACTAGGTACTAAGTTTGACATAAAAAATTATAGCGATGAAAATTATGTAAAGGTATCACTCTTAGAAGGTTCTATTGCCTTATCATGCATCAACAAAGAGTTTATAATGGAGCCTAATCAAACAATGATAGTTAACAAACTTGACCAAACTTATAAACTGACCGAGAGTGCTGACTATGCAGAACAGTGGATCAACTGCAGAGTTTTTTGGGATGAGGTTCCCATGTCGATCATTTCTAAAGAGTTGGAACGCCAGTTTGATGTGATATTCGTATTTGAGTCAGAGCAACTCAAGAATTTGATTTTCCATGGAAGTTTCATTATTGAAACAAATAATCTGGAGAAAATTTTGGATATTATGGCCGAAACAAATAAATTTAGCTACTCAATTGAAAAAGATAAGGTATATATCTATTCATTGAAAAAGTAAGAAGCTAAATGAAGAATCTTCAAAAATAAGAATTATGACCCCACAAGAGTTTTTTAAGCACGACCTGTTTGCCGAAAATGCAGGAGTAGTACTATTGGAAGTACGCCAAGGATATAGTAAAGCCAAGTTAGAAATAAAACCAGAACATCTTAATGCAGGCGCCCGTACACAAGGAGGGGCTATTTTCACATTGGCAGACCTGGCACTGGCCGCAGCAGCCAACTCGCACGGTACATTGTCTTTCTCTCTCTCGTCCAGCATCACTTTTCTACGCGCAAGCGGACCTGGCGACACTCTTTTTGCCGAAGCACGCGAACGCTACATCGGTCGAAGTACAGGCTGCTATCAGGTAGACGTAACGAATCAGAACGGAGATTTGATTGCCACTTTTGAATCCAGTGTATTCCGGAAAGATCAGAAAGTGCCTTTCGAAGTTCAGGAATAAAAAACAGATAGGGCTGAAAGCTACCTTTGCGGGTGTACTTTCAGCCCTATCTGTTTTTTCTCTTTATCTCTATTTAACGATAGAAGTCAGCGGATGCCGGTTGCCGGTTACATTATTCAAGAATGCTTTTGCCGAACCGAAATTCAGGAACAAGTCCAGACGGATAGGAAGATGGTTCAAATCGTCCGTCACAAAGAAAGTAATCACTTCCTTCTCTTTTCCTTTCTTATCATATTCAACTAATGAGAAAATCAGGCAACGGTAAGTCACTCCATTTTCTGCTTTTACATTTTCTTTACCGCGATAAATAAGCGTCTGTTCTTCCACTTTGCGGCCTGTAGCCATGGGGAACTTTATCTTATCTCCCACCTTATAATCTGCAGGGTCGTAAGAACGTGCCTGTGCCAGAATGCTCAACATATCGTATATACAGCGGCTATCGCTAGCTTCAGATTCATCAAACGCTCCATCCCGGTAAGTACGCTTCTGATTTACCAGGCAAAGACCGTTCTTATAAGAAAACCAAGCCTCATCAACCGTATAACGTTTTCCCTCTTCGGCACCTTTACGGAAATAGCGCGGTTCCAGTTTTTCTCCAATCACACAAGTCAGCGTATCGCGCATCTTGAAAAAGAAGTCCGCCCGTTTACTGCCCAAAGCAAGCAGGTTAACCCGATAAGCTGGTTGTGAATGATAAGTAGTAGCATTCGTCGTCAGACTGGCAAGTCCGGCTTTCACCCAGACAAACTTCCAGTTAAAATATAAATCATACATTACGTGTTCGCCGGATTGAAACGCATCATTCTTCGCTTCACATTGGGCACTGGCAGGGAGGGCGAAAGCTCCCATCAGTAAGGCCACTAATCCGATAATAAAATTGCGTCGAACGCTAACGACGGCGGTTCTGACTATTTCGTTCCCGATCCTTTTTCTTCTTGTCTTCATCTGGTTTTTGTTTTTTAAGTTCATCCAGCTTTTGCTTATCCAGCGGAACTGCATGAATATCCCAACTTTGTTCTAGATCCCAGTTGGCTTTCGGCTCTAAAATCTGATTATAATAATACACCTCTTCGGGCTGCACCCCTTTTTCAAAATTACCGGTATCCCATTCACCATTTCCATTCCGGTCGTTAATCAACCGGGCGGAGTACTTACCGGGATTTAAGTAATAAAAGTCGGCATAACCTCCTTCCTCTACTCTTCTTCGGCGTACCACTTTATCCTGCGCATCCAACAGTTCAACGAAAGCATTAGGTTCAGCTCCCGTCACCACAAACGTGATTTTGGCATACTCTTCCAAACTACGCACCTTGAACCCTTGTTTTATTTTGTCTGTAAACAGTCCGTATATACCATGGAACGCAGTCGAGTCTACCGAAAATTCATATTCCAGCGTCGGCTCCCAATCATAATACAGATTAAACCTCTTTAGATTCACAGAGTCCTGTTCAAAATCGAATGGTATATCTTTCCAGAGCGTATCTACCTTTTGCCGCAGATGGATGGCCGCAGTATCGAAACTGGCTATCGGTTCCTCAAAACTCAAAGAGATAGAACCATATACATCCATTGACGAAGGAGCACCGACATTTACCGGCAAGAATTTTGTCGGTTCGGGTTCATCCTCTTCACCTTTCTTTTTCTTCTTTTTCTTTTTGTCCTTATCCGGCTCCTCTTTCTTATATTTCTGCTTCGAAACGAGGTTGAGCGTATCTGTACGGGGCACTAACTGATTCAATGTATCCGTATAAAGATAAGTCAGGCTCATGGCCAGCGTATCTTGTTTAAAGAGCAGGGAGTCTTTTACCCAATAATGGATGGTGTCGTTCCGCTGATTCTTTTCGATAACAAAAGCATCCTTTTCATCGAAGTTCAAGCCCTTCAATACAGGCAAAGTATCCGCCTTACCAGCAAAATAGAACGTAAACTTCTGCGGAACCAATCTTTCCGACTTGATAAGGTATTGCGAATAGTTGAGTTCTTTAAAGGCACGGAGGATAACATCATCCGGCAAATAATGCATATATTTCTTCTCAACAATCGTGTCGTAAGTCAATGAATCCACCCAAGCCGTATCCATGCGGATACGTTCTTCCATACGAGGAATAATCAACGAATCATGGAAAGCGATCATCTCGCTCTTCTGATTAAAAGTGAAGTTCTGGTCGGCATCCATCAAACCGTAGATACGATACTTGCCGGGAGCTATACCCCGGATAGAGAAACGTCCACGGCTGTCTGTACGCGCCACACGGTCGAAAGGCAATTTATTGAAAGCCGAATCGTTCAGGTTGGAATGCAGTCCGACGAGCATACCTTTAATAGGTTCCAAATTAGAAGCATCGAGCATTGTTCCCGACACCTCCATCGTATCGATTTCCGTACCGGTAGAGAACGTAAATGCAAAATTCCCTAGCGGATTACCTTCATTATTGTCGACAATCGCATCCGAGAAGTCAATCGTGTAAGTAGTATTCGGCTTCAAAGAGTCGAGTAGGTTCACTTGTATTCTCTTGCCGGAAGCCTTTATCTCCGGTTGTTGTATCTGGGGAGGAGAAACAACGACTTTCTCGGTTGCTTTCTCCAACTTAATAAACTCATCAAATACCAAAGAAATTTTAGTCCTTTCATTATTCAGAGCACCCGCAGCAGGAGTACTACCGATGAAACGGGGTGGCGTCTCATCATAAGGGCCTCCGTCCGGCCGTCCAATACTGGCGCAGGAATATAACATAACTCCCAGCGTTACTACCGGAAGCACCTTGCGAACTATTTGCTTTATCTTTTGATTCTCAAATTGTAACATGCTGCAAAAATAAGGGTTCTTATTCAATAAACACCACACTTTCTAGCTAATTTATTAAAAAAGGAAAGGGTGACATAAGGTAATAAACAATATTTGCGACGTTTTTATTTCTTTCTCACTAATAGATTTCGTTTTATTACCTAAAGAGATTACCTTTGTTACTTAATATTTTTTCGTTCCACTATAGTGTTCCGCAAAGAACACTATAGTTTCCCTCGCGGAGCACTATAGTGGGACGAAAGAGAAACTATAGTGGAACGAAATAAAAGTAGCAAGTGAAGTAAATCCGGATAGGCAAACGAATTTATCAATGTACCTACACAAAATAAATACGAATATGAGCATACATTATGACCTTTATGACACGCCTGACATTCAACAAACAGGCGACGCACAACCGCTTCATCCCCGCGTGGTATTCAAAGGAACCATCGACCAGGAAGAATTTCTAGACCGTGTACACAAATTCACAGGAATAAGTCGCAGTTTACTGGCAGGTGCTATGCAGTCTTTCCAAAACGAGTTGAGAGATCTGATTGCCAACGGATGGATTGTGGAACTGGGAGATATCGGATATTTTTCAGTGTCTTTAAAGGGGCCTCGTGTAATGAAGAAAAAAGATGTGCACGCACAATCTATTGAGCTGAAGAATGTCAATTTCCGGGTAGGCAGCCAGTTTAAGAAAGAAGTAGGCCAACAAATGAGGTTGGAACGTGGAGAATCGATGACTCGTCACCACGGAAAAGGGCACAGCGAAGAAGAATGCTTGACAATAATCAATGAACATCTGAACAAATATCCTTGTATCACCCGAACTGATTACTGCCGGTTGACGGGACACAGTAAAAAGCATGCACTTAGTGAACTAAATACTTTTATTGAACGTGGTGTGCTGATTCGTTATGGAGCAGGCAAACAGGTAGTATATGCGAAAAAGACAGAAAAGTAAATAATTGGAGGATGGAATAGCATTATTATAATCTTAATTTTCGCACAAAAAGTATGACACATTTTGTTTATCAAATGTAAAATAGTAACTTTGCACCCAAATTTGAACATTGTACAACATTTTATATATGAAATATTTGTCTTACATAATAGCTTTATGGGTGTTGTTGTTATCAACAGCTCCTTGCTTTTTGAAAGACGAATGTTTATTTCAATGCAAAAATGATACGCAGGAAGAGACATCCACTGATGACGACGGATGTTCTTGCACAGATTGTTGTTGCTCTCCTTTCCTACATTGTAATACCTGTACGGGCTGCCCTGCCCCCAAACTGTTTCATTCGCCATTTGTCGTAATGATTCAGTTCACTGATAACCCCCTTTCGTTTTACAAAGAGAAACTGATTCCACAGTTCTCATCTTCTATCTGGCAACCACCCAAGATAATGAATCTTTAATCATTTATTCAAGAATATCTCTTCAATGGAGATATAATTATTTATTTAATTCACAACGGTGAAGATTATGCCTCACCGTAGGTTTGTTGTGCATTTATTCATACTGTGAATAAGTGTGCAACGGTAAATTATCAATAATAGAAATATGAACATAAGAATTATAATACTGACAATATTTACATTGTTGGCGCAAAACGCATTGGCGCAAAACACATTTAAAGCAATCGTTAAAGACGAAAAAAGCAAAGAGATATTGATTGGCGTGAACGCTGTTCTTAACAAAACGAACCATGGAGCCAGTTCGGATGAAAACGGAATAATCACTATATCAAACATACCCAATGGAGTGCAACATATTACATTCAGTTATTTGGGCTATGAGTCTGAAACAAAATCATTTTCGTTCCCCCTCTCTTCAACAGTCCCAGTAGAAATTTTTCTAGAGCAAGATGAAGAAATGCTGGAAGAAGTAGTCATTTCATCGACCAGAGGAACACGAAGCATCCAAAATATACCCACCAGAGTTGAATTCATCTCTAGTGAGGAGCTTGGAGAAAAAGGAAGTATGAAGCCGGGAGATATCCGGATGTTGCTGAACGAAAGTACAGGTATCATTACACAACAGACCTCCGCAACATCAGGAAACGCAGCTATACGCATACAGGGTTTAGATGGCAGATATACGCAGATATTGAAAGACGGATTCCCCGTTTTTGCAGGTGCAGCAAGCGGATTGGGGCTATTACAGACTCCTCCCCTTGACTTAAAGCAGGTTGAAATTATCAAAGGCTCTACATCTACTCTATATGGCGGCGGAGCAATAGCCGGATTAATCAACCTTATCTCAAAAACTCCCGAAGAGAAGAGAGACTTAAGCTTGCATCTCAACGGAACATCAGGCAAAGGTTTGGACGTGAGCGGATTTTATGGGCAACGATTCAATAAGGTTGGTACAACAATCTTTGCTTCATATAATAGGAATTGGGCTTATGACCCTTCGGATACAGGTTTCACAGCAATACCCCAGTTTGACAGGTATGTCTTTAATCCTAAATTATTCCTTTATTTAACGGAAAATACACTGATAAGCATAGGACTTAACACCATGTTCGAGAATCGCCTGGGAGGAGATATTAAGTATATAAAAGGAAAGGGGGACGACACACACTCTTATTTCGAGAAAAATAAGACACAAAGACATTCTACCCAATTAACCTTCGGACACAGATTTAATGAAAAAGACAGATTGGACTTTAAGAATAGCGTAACTTATTTCAAAAGAAACATAGGTGTACCAAACTATTCTTTCGAAGGTACTCAAGTATCTACATTCAGCGAATTATCATACACACATACGAATCAAAAAACGGAATGGGTAGCCGGACTGAATTTGTGGACGGATAAATTTGACGAAAAGAAACTGTCTGGTTTTCAGCCAAGGGACTATAACCAAACAATCATGGGAGCTTTCGTACAGAACAACTGGGAAGCAACAGAATGGCTTGATCTGGAAACAGGATTACGAACGGATTATGTTCCTGATTATGGAGCTGCCATACTTCCTCGTGTCTCTGCTCATTTTAAAATAACTGACAAATTTTCGTCCCGGCTCGGAGGAGGGTTTGGCTATAAAACACCTACTATCTTTACAGAAGATAGCGAAAGGCTTCAATACCAGAATGTATTACCGATCGACAAGGATAAAAATAAACTAGAAAGAAGTTACGGGTTAAACATAGACTTTAATTATGTGACTTCATTCTGTGACGGCAACATTACATTCAGCATCAACCAACTATTCTTTTATACCTATCTCGACAATCCCCTCTTACTACAATCCACAACAGACGGTCTGTACAGGCTCAACAACATAACCGGCAATACAGATAGCAAAGGCGGAGAAACGAATGTAAAAATCGGATATAAAGATTTTCATCTATATTTAGGATACACATTTACCGATACCGGTACGAAAGAAGACGGTATAAGACAAGAGAATATATTAACTCCTAAGCACCGGCTAAACAGCATTTTGATGTATGAGGTAGAGGACAAGTGGAAAATCGGTTTAGAGGCATATTACTTTAGTCCGCAGAAATTAGTAGACGGACTGAAAGGGAAACAGTATGTGGTATGCGGCTTTATGATTGAGAAAATATGGGAGATGTTTTCTTTATATGCCAACTTTGAGAACTTCACGGATAGACGCCAAACTCGTTTTGACACTATATATACAGGCAGCATATCTAATCCTATATTCAGGGATATTTACGCACCGCTTGATGGCTTCGTCATGAATGCCGGAATTAAACTAAGATTTTAGGTTACAAAACATTTTCTATAATAATAGTATTGAGGAATCCTGCACTGAACTTTTTTATTTAGTGCAGGATTCTCTCATATAGTTATAGAAAAAGATACCTTGCTGAATGGCTTTCTCAAAACTTTCTTTATATCGGAGCAAATTTTTCCCCCAATCAATACATTCAGCAAGAGTTTGGGAAGCACCGTAAAGGATACATTCCCAATAATATAGTTCATGAGTGTTTTGAGTTTCAACAAGAATGATTTCATCTTCATTATTACGGGCTTTAACAATCATGCGATTAGGCTTGTCGCCCTCCTATTGCTGGTTACCTCTATTTTCAAGAATCTCAATAACACTAATATTCTCACCTAACAAAACAGTAAGAAAGCCTTCAAGGATGCAGAAATTAATTTTAGAACATAAAGAGTAGCTTCTATCTCATTACGTTCTCCCACAGCTTCAGCCATTTTAGATTGATACTCTTGAGTCTTCACCTCTTTTGGTGGTCTGCCCAGTGGTTTGCCCATAGCCACAATTTCCATCTCTTTCATCAGCTTTCGATTCTCTTTACACATGTAAATTTTGTCTGCATAAACCCTGGCGGGAAGAAAACCGAACCGTCTTTGGTAAAGTTCTATTTGAAGGGCTAAAAAAGACAGAAAAGTAATAATGGAAGAATGAGATAACATTAGTATAATCTTAATTTTCGCACAAATGACATGCAGGAAGAGGCATCCACCACTGATGACAGCGGATGTTTTTGTACGGGTCGTAATGATTCAGTTCACTGATAGTCCTCTTTCGTTTTACAA